>SDBT01000988.1_pt1 | contig 48128 bp, 50 predicted proteins | sample 2277101 | NCBI WGS metagenome assembly SDBT01 (sample SAMN10404973, study PRJNA504765) | marine sediment metagenome | isolation source: marine sediment core GS10_PC15, 103 cmbsf | place: Arctic Ocean: Southern Knipovich Ridge | collected 2010 | reverse complement strand
CCTTTATACTGTTCATCTGATTGCCAAGAAAGTCTTCTATTCGAAACCGCATGGTAATATGTCACCTTAACCCTTCCCTCTTCCGAATCTTCGTATACCACTTCCCCCTCATATTTAGTTATTTCCCCCTTGCCCCCCAGGAGGTCTTGATTAATTTCCTCAAGAAAATCCTCTACTTGTAAATTGCGGATTACTTCTGCACATTGTCGGATGTTTATTGACTCCAGTCTTTTTAACCTCTCCAGTTCACGAGTTCTTTTCTCCCCTTCCAATTGACTCGCACGCATATCCTCTACCAAAAGCCTTCTTGCATGTTCAGTAAATTTTGACATATTTTTTTCACATTCAGACAATCTCATTCCATGCCTGAACTATAGGTAAATTATACTCCAGAAGAATTATGGGGTCAAATTTTCTCTACTAAACATTGAAAGAGCGAAGGGTGTAAAACCACGTCAGCCAGAAAGAGTGAAAATATCTGAGATTTCAGTATAATTTGAGTATGCCAGTGGGAGAAGAAGAGATTGGAATCGGAAAAACTGCCTCTTTGACGGCGGGCTTAGAAGCAATTTCTGGGAAATACGGCGATTTAGAAAGAAGGGTAGATGGAACTCTAGTTTCAAATGATGAAGGATATAAAAATATTTCAGGGAAATTAAAAGAGGTTTTAGTTGGCAAACAAGGAGAGTTCGCTTTGCTTATAGGCTCAGGTGGGGCACTATCGATACTTCCAGACTTACCCACTAACACTGTTTTAGTTGTAGACAAGAACCCAGCAGTTCTTGAGTATAACCAAATGGTACAAACGCTAGTTTTAGAATCTGATTCACCCGAGGAGGTATGGGAGAAATTAAGCGGTCTTAATTTAGAAGATAGATTTCAAGTTGTAAAAGATATACGATCCGAAAGATATCGAGAGGAGATAAATTTAGCTCTTATTAATAAAGAGGCAAGAGAGTACGGAGATTATCACTGGACAAGTCCCGACAGATTTCATCAAGTAAAAGAAGCTTTGAAGCGAAAGGATATAGTTTATGTGTCGGCAGATGTAGTTGATGAAGGGTTTAGTCAAGCCCTTCAGGAACTTGCAAAAAAATACAACACCGCTATAACCTTCGCTAATTTCAGCAATCTTCACTCATGGCTAGAGCCAAAAACAATGGAGTTTATCAAAAATTGGCCCTTTAGTAAAAATGCAGCAATACTTTACTCCTGTCACAAAGGGGCCCTTTTAGGAGATTATCCTCGAATGCACATAGCCCAGAATCCCGAAGAATACATTAGAGAAACAATATAGAAAAGGGGTGCTTCTCATCTCTCTTTTCTTGCTCCTGAAGCTCAGCGACGTGGGGTCAAATTTACCCCAAAAGTTTTAAATTTATGCTACAATCTCCACGATTATGACTCAACAAGAGAGTGAGAGTGTTAAAGTAAATTTGGGCCCTCCCCTTTCATTTGAAGAAGCATTCAAAAGACTTCCTAATCGCTCTCATCCTATGGCGCGCTCAGACGAACAAATTAGTAATTTAGCTGTGATGAAAGAACATATACAACAAGTTGTTGATTCTACTCAAAGAATGGGACCCGAATTGACGCTGAGAGCAAGAATTGTATATCACGGCTACGAAGAGGAAACGCTTAATTTTATGGAAGAGTGGTCTTTTAAAAGAAGGGGAGATCCTGCGATTGTAGATTGGGATGACGAAATAAGTGTCAGAAAAAGTAGAGATTTTTCTATGATTGAAGTCGAGGATTTTCCAAAAATACTTTATGTTTACGATTTAGAGCCTGAATTTCCTAAAACTTCGGGTGCGGATGCAGAAGAGTATCGATTTGTAAATATAATTGTTGCGGACAATAGAGGGGTAGAACACTGGGTCGAGCCAGAACCTGATGTTGAACCTTTTGAATTTTTGCTTGCATTCCTCACTCCTGAAGAATACTCAATCTTGATAGGAAGGGAGTAAATTAAAAACGGCTTGCGTCACTGATCCCGGGGTCAACTTTTCTCCAAAAATCTGGAGTGTCAATCCATCTCAAGTGGGAAAATCCTTTTAACGGATAGGTCGTATTGGAATGAGTGCAACAATCTCGTCTGGTTTAAGGTTAGCAAAATTAAAACTCTTATTTCTAACAATAACAGCTAAAGACAGAAATCCTGAATCTTTGGCAGTAGTAACACGTCCTCTATAAATCCGAGAAGAACGAGGATTATCTTGTACAGAACTAATTACAACTTCATCTTGCATCCACGGGTCTACCTTTTGAAGTTTGCCGTATATTTCTTTGTTAACGACTTCAGGAGAATCTAGTGCTTGTGGTGTAATTTTTACAGCAATCCTTACACCTGTACCATATGCTTCATCCAGTGCGCGATTCATCTTCGTTTCTGCTATCACATTTGTAGAATCCTCAGACCATAACTTGAACGCTTCCTGGACCATTAAACTAACCACTTCCCACTCAACCTCGGTATTTACAATTATTTGCTGACCCATTTCCATGCCCGAATTATACTCTCTCCAACATTATGGGGTCAAATTTTTCTTGAAGGTCTTTAATTTTTACTATGAAGTCTTGTCGGGGTTTGCAATAAGACGATCGACGTGTTCTAGCGCAACATCAACAGTAGTTTCATCAGCAACAGGTGTCTGATTGGACTTAACTTCAACTTTTTTAACTGGTGGTTTTGCGCTAAGTTCTTTGTTTGCTAATGTCCCGTCTCTTTTCCTATACCCTCCTCTATCTACGGTAAAACCTTTATTTTCAACACCCATCAAAAACATAATAACAATAAAATTTGTGTATCTACAAGGAGCATTTCTTCAAAAATTACCTCTTACAAGTACACAAAGCGCCTTCCTTAAAAGGGCAAGAAAATCCGTTTTTATCTATTTACGATATGCCGCATGTCCCTAATCATTTCCATGGCGGCCTCACCCAGAAGTCTTTTTCCCTGCAATCTTTCTCTTGCCCGTAAATCACCTAAAGCTTGTTTAAATTCGTCATCTGTTCCATGAATTAATGCGCTCCTGATATTGTCCGGTAGAGCGCCTATCTGTTTTTCATCCACTCCTTCAAATTTTTCAACAAAATAGGATGGTAATTCTTTTTTTAATCGTTCTGCCATGGATTAGAAATTACTATTAGCTACTTAAGTAGTCCAATTCGCGCCAATTATACCGTTCACCCTCGCCTTGTGTCCAGGCGGGGCAAACTAGGCCAAAAATAAAAATTAAAGCTACAAGAAAAGAGCCTAGCAAGAGACAACGAACACCGCCACCGAACCTCCTCCCTTAAAATGAGGTAAAATAAGTTATATGAAAAATATTACCAATTCAAACAAAGCGTTGCTTATAGTGGACGCTCAAATAGATTTCTGTCCAGGCGGTTCTTACCCTGTTCCCGATGGTGATGCGGTGGTTGAACCACTAAACGTCGCCTTGAAGTGGGCTCGAAAAAATGACTGGAACATCTATGCTTCTAGAGATTGGCATCCTGAATCGGTGTTTGCAGAAAAACCAGAAAAAGCACACTGTGTTCAAGGAAAGAAAGGTGCAGAATATCACCCTTCTTTGGATATAAGCGATGATGTGGAGATCATATCGAAAGGGGAAGACATAAGTCATGCACATTATTCAGCATTTAATGGTGATGATAAGTCTCTAGAGGAACTTATGAAAAAAGACGGAGTAAAAGAAGTTTTCATTGGAGGACTAGCTTTAGAGTACTGCGTTAAAGCTACCGCAATACATTCAGCTAAACTTGGTTTCAAAACTACTGTATTCAAAGACGCTGTTGGACATATAAATGAAGATGAGGCAAAAAGCGCTCTTGAGGAAATGGAAAACGCCGGCATTTCTTTAATGATGACTACTGATCTAGGCTAATTCATTGCTTACCTCTTTTGATTTCTGCTCCAGCCTGCTAGGACAATTTATTTCTATATTAGCTTGATATTACGGCCTTTCTTACTTTCTCTTTTACCCCTATCCCCTTATAGGTAAGGGGGGAATGCTATACTCCCACCACAGGTTTACTAAATAACACCAAAAGCCTGCCCATAGTTACACAGCTATGGAACAAGTTACACCCAAACAACTCAACATCCTCTTACTCCTTTATCGTTTCCGGTTCCTAAATAGAATTCAGATTCAAACACTCCTCAATCACAAAGACCCCATGCATGTATCTGCAAATCTTTCGACAATTAACTTAAAAAGATTGAGAATTACTCCACATGACGGTGGGGGGTGGAAGGATTGGCCGATGGGGCTTCGGTTAAATTGCCACAAGAAAGCAAACAGTGGTCATGGGGATGTTTACGGCAGAATGAGGTGGAACGACCCGTCACCAACGCTTACCGGAGGATGTACGGCTATTACAAAAGGTCGATTTGGTCACCCCAAACAGAATAGAGCCATAAGTCTGAGAGAAGCTGCGAGAATTCAGAGCTTTCCGGATACTTATAAATTTGAAGGGCCTTTTACGAAAATATCCGAACAAATCGGCAATGCCTTTCCTCCATTACTTGCCGAAAATATCGCCAATTCTGTCAAGTCTACTCTTAATATTCGGAAGGAAGACGCAAAAAATTATTACGGTGATTTTGCAAATACCAATAAAACTATTACAAGTGTATAGTTATTTTTTTAATCTCTTTTTCAGGGTTTTTTATAATCGCCTTATCCCATAAACGAATGACTTTCCATCCTTTATCTCTTAACATCTTCTTATTTTTTCTATCTCTTTTAATATTGTCACCTATCTTCTTCAGCCAAAAATCGGATAAGTCATTTTTCCATTTGCTGAAAGTTCTCCCGTGCCAAAATTCACCATCTATAAACACAACAACTTTTTTATTGAGAATTACTACATCGGGTTTTCCGGGAAGATCGTAGTGCTTCTTGAATTTAATCCCTTTCTCTTTAAGTTTTTTGAATATTATTCTTTCAGGTAGGGTGTTTTTAGGTTTTACCTGCGACATATTGTAACTTCGTTGCTTTTTTGTATGACGGTCCATATACAAGGAGTTTACCAAATTAAAGAGGCCTGTATTTACATATACGCAGGGGAAGATGAAGCTTTTTATCGATTATTGTAATTAATTTATCCACTTGGGCCTATTTTAACATTTACTGTAAGTAGTAATGTAAACATGCCTAAAAATCCGAAGAAATTGTCATTCTTAGTTCTTCAGGCGTGGCGAACTGAGCAGGTCGGCCTAGAATCTCTCTATTATTATGCCTCAAGAGCAAATGCCAGTAATGAGAAGTGCTTGTAGTGAGCGTAGTCAAACCAAGACAAATAAGACAGTATAAACAAAGCTTGAGACCTTCGGTCATTAAATAACCTCAATGGATAACTTTTAATTTTTATCTTTAGACTTTACACTATACATAGCATATGCAGAATGATATCCAAAATCTGAAGAATGTTGCTCTGGGGCAAATTATTGAAGCAAAAACTGCAACTGAACTGGAAACTTTGAGAATCAGCTACCTTGGGAGGAGCGGAAAACTGACTAAGTTGATTAAAGAAATAAAGCAGATTGATAAGAATGAAAGAAAACAAGTAGGAATCTTAGCAAACGAAGCAAAAAATACAATTGAAAAAAATCTAGCTTCGCAAAAAAACAAACTAAAGGAATCTGCTCGGGTATGGTTCGATGCAACCATTCCCGGTAAAAAGCCACCCCAAGGACACCTTCATCTTGTAACTAAGGCCATCTCGGAAATTGCGTCTGTATTTGAAAAATTGGGATTTGTACGCGTGCGCTATCCTGAGGTTGAGTGGGATTGGTATGCCTTTGAAGCCCTCAATATGCCGAAAAATCACCCTGCCAGAGACGAATGGGAAACCTTTTTCATCGAAAGCCGTGAGCATAAAACTCTTGGGCAAATTGCCTTAACTCCACATACTTCTTCAGGCCAAATAAGGGAAATGGAAAGAGTAGGGAAACCTCCAATTCGAATGATTAATATTGCTAAATGCTATCGAAGACAATCTGACGTATCACACGTACCGATGTTTCATCAGTTTGAAGGATTAGTGGTAGACCGAGGAATATCCATTGCCCATCTAAAAGGGACCCTGGATTACTTTGCGAAAAATTTCTTTGGGCCGGATAGAAAGACAAGGCTTCGTCCTTTTCATTTTCAGTTTACGGAACCATCATTTGAAGTTGATGTAACTTGCGACGTTTGCAAAGGAAAAGGATGCAAGCTTTGCACCGATGGGTGGCTAGAGTTGGGTGGAGCAGGCATGATACATCCGATTGTTTTAAAAAACGGGGGGATTGACCCGAAGCGCTTCACGGGATTTGCCTTCGGCTGGGGAGTAGAGAGAACTTACATGATGAAATCAGGTTTAAAAATTGATGATATTCGGCTATTGTACAGCTCTGATTTGAGATTCCTAACCCAGTTCTAGTTTTATATTATGAATATTAAAATACCACACTCCTGGTTGAAAGAATTTCTTGATACTGATGTAGCGCCTCAAAAGATCGCCGAGTGCTTATCACTATGCGGACCATTGGTAGAAAAGCTGGAAAAAAATGAAGGCGACTGGGTATATAATCTTGAAATTACTACCAATCGGGTTGATACGATGAGTGTTTATGGAATTGCCAAAGAAGCATCCGTTATCTTGCCTCAATTTGGCTACAAAGCACGCCTAAAAAGTCCTATATTCCCGGGAATGAAATCAAAAAAAAGACTTGGAATAAAAATTATTAACAACCCCAAGTTATGTCGCCGCATTTTGGCAATAAAATTAGGACAAGTGAATCTTAAACCATCTCCCGAGTGGCTTCAAAAGAGATTGAAACAAGTGGAACAAAGACCGCTAAACAACGTTATTGATATTACCAACTACGTCATGTGGGAACTTGGTCACCCTATTCATGTTTTTGATTATGACACTATCAAAACCAAAAAGATTATTGTCCGCGAAGCCAAAAAAGGGGAGAAACTAACCACGCTGGATGGAATTAAATATACCCTTTCAGGAGGAGAAGTAATTTTCGATAATGGCAAAGGAGAAATTATCGACTTGCCGGGCATCATGGGAACAAAAAATACAGTTGTTACTCCCCGAACAAAAAATATCCTATTATGGATTGAATCCATTGATGCAGAGAGAATTAGAAAAGCTTCAATAGGACTCAATATCCGCTCTCAAGCAGCCATTCTAAATGAAAAGCAAGTAGATCCGGAGTTGGGTTTATCAGCAATATATCGAGCCATTGAATTATTTGAAAAAATAACCAATGGGAAAACTAAAAGTTCACTAGTCGATATTTATCCATCGCTTTTTAAAAGTAAAAAAGTTGAAACTACAAAGGAATTTCTTGATGAAAGACTAGGGGTTAATGTCTCAAAAGAAAAAATGGATAAAATACTCAATGGCTTAGGCTTTGAGGCTAAATGGTCGAGAAATAAACTCACTGTTGGAATTCCATCCTACCGCTCACATGATATTAAAATCCCGGAGGATATCGTTGAAGAAATCGCCAGAATTTATGGCTATCATAATTTACCTTCTGAAATAATGCAGGGAAACATACCAGAACCTATGAAAGATTCTCCATTTTCATTTGAAGATACTCTAAAAAATATACTTAAGGGATGGGGTGGAATTGAAGTCTATACATACTCTATGGTGCCGGAGGAATTTGTGGAAGATGGAGCTCTTAAATTAAAAAATCCTCTAGGTAAGGATTCTGCCTATATGCGAGATTCGCTTATGAATTCTCTAGTTGAGGTAGCAAATAAAAATTCGGGCGTTCGCGAACCGGTTCACTTTTTCGAAATGGCAAATGTTTATATTCCTCAAGCCGGAAACCTGCCGGAAGAAAAAATGACCCTAGCGGGAATTTTTATTAATTATAATTATCGGCCAGCGAAAGGTATTATTGAAGCTTTATTAGAAGAGCTAAATATTTCTGTAAAATATAATCAAGTAGATTCAAAATATTTCTTGCCAAGCCAGAGTATTCAAATTAGTACCAATGGCCGTACTCTAGGACAATTTGGGGTACTGGAAAAAAACGGTTATCTTTATTATGAATTCAGCGTAGAAAATTTGCGGGCGGCTAGTGCGTCTATCTCTTCCTATAAATCATTGCCAAAGTATCCCGCGCAAATTGAAGATATTACATTGGAAATACCTTCAAGAACAAAAGTCGGTAAAGTAGTTAATGAAATTATGGAATCCTCAAAGTTAATTAGTAATGTTGAATTAACCGACATCTATCAAGATTCTTATACCTTTCGAGTGTGGTATCAAGATTCCAAAAAAACTCTTACCGATTCGGAAGTAGACGTGATCAGGAAGAATTTATTAAAAAAGGTTGCAAAAAAATTCGGAGCAACGATAAAATCCTGAAATATCTTCTTAACCAGTTTTGTCTCTAATTATTGCAATAGCTTCGCTGAAAGCTTCGTCTTGCTCAAAAAGCTCTTCGTGCATCTGGAAAAAATCACGACCTGTCTCATATCTTCTATCGCTTCTTTCCTTTGGAGTTCTTATTTCGCCCTGAAGCCACAATTGCTCGATTTCTTTCCAGCTTTCATACAATCCCCTTAATGCTTTCTCACCCTCCTCGCTAGGCACCCCTTTTATCTGTTCTAAGAGTTGTGGATAAAATACATTCCAGCCATACCTATCTTCCTGCTCAACTTCATCAGATGGCGCTGAGGCTTTCTCTTGAATTACACCCTTTGTATCAGCGGTCTCTCTTCCCATCGGACCTATATATATTATACCAACCTACCAAAAGTTTTAGCGATGAATTATACCACACTGTCAAGGCGTGGTGGGGCTGGGCGAGGGAACGGGCGTGGGGCTGGGCGAGGGAACGGGCGTGGGTGCTAATGTTGGCGATGGTGTCCAATCCCACGGAAGATTGACGCCGACAGTTATCGTCCTATCAGACTCGTTACCTTTTGAATCTCTAGCTGTCGCCCGAAGTTGATGAACTCCCTTATCAAGAGTAACTGTTTGCTCGAATGGGGGACCGGTGAATGTTCTTTCTTTTACATTATCAATGTACAAGGTAATTTGTTCAATTGAACTAGTTGAATCGGCTGATACCTTTACGGTAAATGAGTTACCTAGATTGGAATCTTGGTCGCGGGGAGTCTCAAACTCAACGTTTAGTGGATTGGCTGTACCGCAATAGTCGTTTGGCGGGTGATAGCGTGAATCCGATTGTTGATCTGCCCAAGCACGATATCCTTCCTGCCATTTATTCGGGTCTCCGGGGCCAGCTGTAGGGTCATTTTCCTCAATAACGATATATTCCTTCTCCTCATAATTACCCGAGGCTATGTCTGATGGTGTGGCTAATTTTCCTTCCGACTTGCATACTTTTAGCTTAACATGAACCGGGTCAGTGCCAGGCTCGGTACCTTTAATGAAATATTCAATTCTTGAAGGAAACCCATCATGGGCAGCGTAACCCGAAATCGTATCTACAGCTGCAGTAACTATCCCTGAGGGAACCTCAAATCCTATGTTGGGCTTACTATCCAAGGCTTCAAGTATCGCTCTTCTCCAGATAGGGGATGCACCGGTTATTCCGGAGGCAACTTGAAGCATTGACGAGTTGTCGTTATTCCCCACCCAAACTCCAACTATCGCTTGACTATTGCCTCCTACTGTCCAATTATCCCTCTTATCATTAGTTGTTCCGGTTTTGACGGCAACGGTTCTCCCCGGAATATTCAAAAGCGAATTTGAGCCAAAAATTTGTGTTCTGGCATTATTGTCCGATAGAATATGGGCAATTAAAAATGCTTCCTCTTTAGACAAAACCCTCTTGCCTTTTTTAGGTTTTGTTTCTTCTAATACCTTTCCTTCATTATCTTCCACTTTTAATATCGCAACCGATTCTACTTTATAGCCTTCGTTAAGGAAGGCGCTATAGGCTGAGGTCAACTCTAAAAGTCTTACTTCTCCTCCTCCTAAGGTTAAAGATAAACCGACTCTATTTAACGTCTCTTTAGAAGGTTCAAGAGAAGTAATTCCCAAATCATAGGCTGTCTCCAAAGTATCCCTAATTCCTACCAAAGCAAGCATCTTCACCGCTGCCACATTGATAGAATTACCCAGAGCAAACCGAGCCTGAATCGGACCTCTGTATTCACCATCATAATTCACGGGCTTGTAAGAAGGTTGGCCGGCTCCTCCGGGAAATTCGGTAGGAACGTCAACCAGTAAAGTTGACGGTGTATAGCCTTTTTTTAGGGCGGTTGCGTAAGTCACCGGCTTAATGGCACTGCCCGGTTGTCTTAGCGCCAAGGTAACGTTAACTTGTCCATCGTAGTCCGGGTCGTCAAATCGCTTCGATCCTACCATCGATAAAATTTCACCTGTTTCGGGGTCTATAACAACGGCTGCACCATTTGATATATGCAAGCTCTCAACTTTTTCAATTTCTTCCGACACCACTTCTTGAATGCTTTCGTGCAACTCTAAATCTAGCGTTGTTGTAACTGTTAAGCCCCCTTGTTCTACTGCCCGTTCTCCATATCTTTCTTCCAAAATGCTTTGAACATATTGAACAAAATGGGGGGCTTTGAAGTTAGCTCCTCTCTCTTGAAATTCAAAGCCGGGAAGCACATCTACCGCTTCTTTTTCTTGTTCGCGGGTTATATATCCGTCTTCCCTCATTCTTCTTAGTACCGCTTCCGTTCTGACAATATATGCATCGGGGTAAGCCGAATATGGTGAATAAACTGAAGGCCGTTGGGGAAAACCGGCTAAAATTGCAGATTCGACCAAAGAAAGTTCTTCAACCTTTTTCCCAAAATATGTTTCTGTTGCTGCCTCTACTCCCCAAGCAGTCCCGCCGTAAGGTACTTCGTTTAAATACATCTGCAATATTTCGTCTTTCTCATATACTCTTTCGATTTGCACCGCCAGAATAAATTCTTTAATTTTTCTGAAAACCGACCGCTCCGGTGTGAGCAAAACATTTTTAACCAGTTGCTGTGTAAGGCTGGAGCCGCCTTGTGCTCTACCCGTCGTAAAAATCTTTGTTAATCCCCTTATCATTCCAAATGGGTCGAAGCCTTGATGTTTATAGAAATTTTTGTCCTCAATTGCAATCGTTGCTTGTTTTAAATATTCAGGAACTTTATCAAGCGTTGTTGGGGTTCTTTTTTGCTCCGCAAATATATCGTATAAAAGATCTCCATTTCTATCTAAAATCTTTGTTGAAAATCCCTCATGTCTTACTATTTTGTCCGGAGAAGGTAAATTAAAAGCAAGAATCGGAAAAATAAAAAATGATCCTATAAACGCCAGAATTACACCGATAAATGCCAGTCTAGCAATTTTTACTACCCTCTGGGACCTTTTTAGTCCTTTGGTTAACGGTCGGCGATAGAACCTTCTTTTCCTTCTTCGCTTCAAGGTTTTTTTCCATCTGGCCATACACCAATTATTGTAACAGATAGATAAGCTTTTGACCCTAAAGCTTCTAGCGTCTAAAATCAAAGATATATGGAGTTAATTAAAAAAGCCCTTACACGCGGGGTGGCAAAAATTCTGCCCTCAAAAGAGGGCTTGGAAAAGCTAATCTCTAAAAAAAAGATTAAACTATACCAGGGATTCGACCCTACCGGCAAATTGCATCTTGGCCATGCCGTAGGATTAAGAAAGCTGATGCAGTTTGCTGATTTAGGTCATGAAGTTATTTTCCTTTTCGGAACCGGTACTGTCCTAGTTGGCGATCCATCTCAAAGAGATTCAAAAAGAAAAAAAATCACCCAAGCAGAAATTGAAGAAAACATAAAAGACTGGAAAACCCAAGTTGCTCCTTTTGTTGATTTTTCTAAGGTGAAGATTCTCGAAAACGGAGATTGGCTTAATAAGTTAAACTTCCAAGAGATTATTAACATTGCCTCAAAAATATCTGCGATTCAGCTTTTTAAAAGAAAATCCTTCCAGCGAAGGCTGAAAAGGGGAGACACAGTTTGGTATCACGAAACTATGTATCCTGTTTTGCAAGGTTATGATTCGGTAGTAATGGATGTAGATTTGGAAATAGGAGGAACCGACCAAGAATTTAATATGCTTATAGGCCGTGAGCTTCAGAAAAAAATAAACAAAAAAGAAAAGTATGTTCTTACATTTCCGATGATACTAGGTACCGACGGCAAGCAGATGAGTAAGACATCGGGTAATTGCATTTGGCTCGATGATGTCCCCAATAATATGTACGGCAAATTAATGAGTATTTCTGATAGTCAACTTGACTTATATATCGAGGTACTAACCAGCCTTCCGCTGGACACTGTCAAGAAAGAAGGACCCTTAAACGCCAAGAAGAAACTTGCCTTTGAAGTTGTTGCCCAAGCTCATGGAAAGAGCACCGCAAAAAAAGCACAAAACTTATTCATAAAAACTTTCCAAGAAAAGAAACCAGAATACAAAACCAGGATAAAGCGTGAAAAAAATTTAGCCCGCACTATCACTCCGTTTACCTCATTGGCTAGTATCTCAGATGCTAAGCGCTATATTGCTCAAGGCGCAGTCGAGGTTAATAATAAAACAATAACTGACCCCACCTATAAACCCGAGGTCGGTGACCGAATTAATATTGGAACTATAGTTTTCGGAACAGTAGTTAGTTAATTAAATGATAGGAAAAAGAGGGCAAAAAATTTTTAAAGTATTAATAGTTATCGCCGGAATAGGTCTTTTATTGACTACTTTTCTACCTCTTTTTTATCAGTTTTTTTAGCATCTTAAGTACCCACAAGTGGTATTATGTAAAAGATTATGAATCTCAATTCTCCCGTCGGAACCGTTCCGCTTGTTGGACCGATGTATGTTACGAGGCTAAAAAAGCTTAATATTTTCACAATCAACGACCTTTTGCATCATGTTCCCCATAGATATTTAGATTACACTTTAATATCTGAAATAGCCAAGGTACAAGTAGGAAAAACAGTTACCATAATTGCCCAAGTTGATAGTATTAAAAATCAATACACAAAAGCTGGAAAAAAAATACAATTTGCTCAAATTAGTGATGCCACCGGCAAAATAGATGTCGTTTGGTTTAACCAACCGTATCTTATAAGAAATATAAAACCCGGAAGCAATATTTCCTTGTCCGGCAAAGCTGAATGGTTCGGGAGAAAGCGTACTTTAATTTCTCCGGAGTACGAGATTGTTCGCGAAGGAAAGACGACTCTTCACACCGGTAGATTAGTGCCAATATATCCGGAAACCGCAAGGGTTTCCTCCAAGTGGCTCAGAGGAAGAATCTCACATCTTCTACCCCTTGCTAAACAAGAACTTAATGAATTTTTGCCTGAATCTGTTTTAAAAAGACAAAAATTTCCAAATTATTTCGATGCCCTCGAAAAAATACACTTTCCTAATAATTTAGAAGAAGCAGATATCGCTCGCAAAAGGCTTTCTTTTAACGAGGTTCTTTTTCTGCAATTGAAAAATGCTTACCGCAAGATCGACTGGCGTCAAAATGAAGTTGTTTGCAAACTCAAAGTAGATAAAAATGACTTAGAACAATACGAAAGTATATTGCCGTTTGAATTAACCAAATCTCAAAAACGGTCTGTTGATGAAATTTTAACCGACCTAAAGAAAGATTTCCCGATGAACCGGCTTCTCGAGGGCGATGTCGGCTCGGGCAAAACTGCGGTTGCCGCAGCAGCAGCTTTTATTTCATTCGCCAACGGACATCAAAGCATTTTTATGGCACCGACCCAAATTCTTGCCCTACAACATTATCAGACTCTTAAGAGCGTATTTGACAAATATAATGTCCGAGTAAGCTTGGTGACATCGCAGGGTGTACGAGGAGGACCGGGGAAAACCGATATTTTTGTTGGTACGCATGCATTAATTCATAAAAAGGTAATATTTGATAACGTAGCTCTAGTAGTAATTGATGAACAGCACCGATTTGGAGTAGAACAGCGTGCTCATTTAATAACTTCCTCGGGGAAAAAGTTTAAAGCGCCTCACGTATTAACGATGACGGCAACGCCAATACCAAGAACGGTAGCCCTAACTTTATATGGTGATTTAGACCTGTCAATTTTGGATGAATTACCCAAAGGACGACAAAACATAACCACCTGGCTTGTGCCTCCCGGAAAAAGAAAGGGTGCTTACTCATGGATCTCCGACCAGATTCATAAAAAGAACATTCAAGTATTTATAATCTGCCCGCTGATTGAAGAAAGCGACAAGGAAACAATGATGCAGGTAAAAGCGGCAACACATGAATATCAATCTCTTAAAAAAGTATTTACTTTACTTAAGCTCGGTCTTTTACATGGCAGGCTAAAAGCCACGGAGAAAGAAAAAGTGATGAATAAGTTTAAAAATGGAAAAATAGATATATTAATATCTACTCCCGTAGTTGAAGTAGGCATAGATGTTCCTAATGCAACAATAATGCTAATCGAAACGGCAGAGCGGTTTGGACTGGCCCAGCTTCATCAGCTAAGGGGAAGGGTAGGGAGAGGAAAAGAAAAATCATACTGTCTTTTATTTACCGAGGTTAAATCCAGAAAAGCAATCAGTAGATTAAACGTCTTAAAAAAGTCATTATCCGGCTTTGAGCTTGCAGAACTTGATCTGAAATTAAGAGGCCCCGGTGAGATATTTGGTACCAGACAGCATGGCTTTTTGGACTTAAAAATCGCCAATTGGCAGAATACCGAAATGATAAAACAAGCCAAGGATACCGCAGATGATGCTATTAAAAATCAAAATAAATATTCTAAGCTTATTGCTAAAATTAAAACTTTCAATATTGCCCCGAACTAGAACATTGCAATAGCGTATTTAACTAAGATACAATAACCACTATGCCTCCGGTACCAAAGAAAAAGCACACTAGGTCAAGAAGCAACATTAGGCGAGGAACAAAAAAGCTTTCTCTTCCTACTCTTTCGCCGTGCTCTTCGTGCAAAAAACTAAGATCTTCTCATAAAGCGTGTCCCCACTGCGGCTTTTATAAGCAAACATAATCTACTAGAATGAGTAATATGATCGGCAAAGCCCAATTTTTCCTTTGTCAGACTTACTTTTTTAGAACAATGTTCGCGTCTTGCGCCGTAAAACAAAGTGAGAGAAGGATATGAAAACTGCTAAAGACCCAAGACATCAGGCTCGAAGAACTATTGTCAAACAGCTTTTTGCCAATAGTTTTACGGCACAACCAAAGCTTTCTAGAAAAACCAAAGAGGTGCTGTCAAAAAGCAGCGGCCTGGATAAAAAAATTAAAAAAGCTGCTCCTGTTTGGCCGATAGATAATCTTAATAAAATAGACCTGGCCATACTTAGGCTGGCAGTATATGAGCTTAACACTAAAAAAGTTCCTCCTAAGGTGGTAATTGACGAGGCTGTAGAGCTGGCAAAAGAGTTTGGCAGCGAAGCTTCACCTTCATTTGTGAATGGAGTATTAGGTACAATATACAAAGGCAAGACTATTAAAAATGGGGACCACAGAAATAAGGACGAAAATGAAAAAGAAAAAGACAATAACAAATAACAAAGCAGGGGCAACTGACAAAAAAGAAAATATTTTCGTTTCCGTTAAAGAAGCCCTCGCTGGCCAAATAGGTGTCGAGCCAACTGATATTCTAGACGAAGATTCGTTCTCTGAAGATTTGCATATGAGAGCAACCGACCTTGCCGACTTCATGAGCACATTGGGGAATATGGGATTTGACATTTCTAAAATAGATTTTGCCGAAATAGAAACCTTTAAAGAACTTGAAGAGCACTTAAGTTCTCAGGAGTTAATAGAATAACATGACAAAAAAGGACGAGTTATCAAAAATATTCTCTGATAAGGCTTTATTGACTTTAGCTTTAACCCATACCTCGTGGATTAACGAGAATCCCGGCCAGCACGAAAGCAATGAGAGACTCGAATTCTTAGGTGACGCGATACTGGAATTTATCATTTCAAACGAATTATACAAACAGTTTCCTGATAAAGAAGAGGGTTACTTAACACCACTCAGGGCAAATCTAGTTAATGCAATTAATCTAGCCAAAGTCGCTAAAAAAATATCCGCTGGTAGTTTAATTTATCTTTCTAAAGGAGAGGAAGAAGGTGGGGGAAGAAAAAACCCTTCCTTATTAGCAAATACGGTGGAAGCAATTATCGGCGCCCTCTACTTAGACGGCGGAATGAAACACGCGCAGATATTTGTTAATAAATATATACTCAGCGACCTGGAAGAAATTGTGACGCAGCCTCTTAAGGATGCCAAGAGTAGGCTCCAGGAATTTGTTCAGGCAAAAGGATTACCTGCACCTAAGTATGAAGTTGTGGATGAAATAGGTCCTGACCACGCTAAGAAATTTATTATTAATGTACTCGTTGATGGCAAGTCCTGGGGAAAGGGACTAGGAAAGAATAAAGGCGAAGCGGCACAGGTGGCCGCAAAAGAAGCTTTACAAAATCAAAATTGAATTCTTTGAAATATTGTCAAAAAAAGCGTAAAATTACATACTCAATATGATTAAAATCCGATTGGCAAGGGGAGGAGCAAAAAACTCTCCCTTTTATAGAATAGTAGCGATAGAACAGGGGAAAAAACGTGGTGGTAGGCCGTTAGATATTTTAGGATATTGGCACCCGAAAAAGAATGTAATAAAAATCAATAAAGAAAAAATATCGCTATGGACGAAAAAGGGAGCAAAAATCACAAGTGCTGTAGAAAAACTTTTAACGTCATAATTATATGGAAAAGCTATTGGAATATCTGATTGTCGGAATTACAAATTCAAAAGATTATAGCGTTATTAAAACAGAAGACGATAGCACCCCTAACAACCATATAAATTTTGAAATAAAAGCATCGCCCGAAATTATCGGTATTATTATCGGAAAAGAGGGAAAAACTGTAAGAGCAATTAGAAATCTACTAAGGGTTAAGGCAACTTTAGACAAAATTGCTGTTTCCCTCTCGGTCACCGAAAAAGAATGAATTATCTAAAAGGATTCTCTCTTGGTTGTGGAGCAGAAGCTTCAAGTTCTATAAAAGCAGGCTTTTCAAGCTTCCCAAGGTTGTTAACCATCATTTCTTCGTTTTGAGAAAGTGTTTTTATGGGTTCGGTAAGCGGCGGCAGGAGTGTTGGAAAGTCTCCCCAATATACCTCCATATCAACTTCCATGGAAAGAATTCCCCTTTCTTTATTAATCCTCACCACGTTAATAGTAGATAAAGGGGCAAGTTCTTTAATGTCTTTGGCCAAATTAATCATAGTTGGCAATTCTCCTTCCAGGGCAAATATCAACTTCATGGATGACATATCAGCGATAGGTTTAGGTAAACTACCAGTTTTTCTGTCAACAACAGTTAATCCCAAACTCTCGGCTTTTTGGTTTATTTGAGAAAGCATTAATACGCCAGGATTCTTTTCCGGTATTGCGAGAGCTGTTATGTCTGCTTGATTTAATACTGCCCCTTGTATTCTTCTTAGTACGTCTACCTTTTCCTGTAAAATGTTTTCGGTTTTTTTTGAATCCTGCAAATTATTCAGCTGGACTGAAATTCTTGTTATTCCATTTTTGAAAACTATTGCTGTCAAGGTTACTAATATTATCAGCAGCATTGAGGGTAGAACCAGTACTCTCAAATTGGGTTTTATTGTAGCTTTAATTGATATTCCAAATATTTCCATATTATCTTATCTATCCAGCCAGCTTAAGAACTACTTTGTAGCCAACAGTCTGATTAAATTCAAAATCCTCCATTGAAATATTAGAATAGATTCCTGAAGCAATTAATTCAGCAAAAAATGTAACCAATGCCGAAGAGCTTTCTGCAATTACCGTCACTTCAGAATCATTGATTGAGAGGACTGCATCTTCAATGATTACGCCGGCTGGAAAAGAATTAATAAAACTACCAAAATCTTCAATCTCACTTTCGGCAGAAGGTGTTTTCAATACTTGTTCTGCTTTTTTTATTCTATCTTTAATCAACACTAGCCTAATTTCGGTATTCTTAAGGGCAGATATTCCCTGCTTCAGTCTTCCTTGATTCTCTTTGGAGTCGTCAAGCTGGCGGGATACGAACAAAAATCCTCCCACAAAAGCAGCCGTGGCAACGATTAATGATACATAGCCGATAATGCCAATTCTTCGAAGCAGTCTCGAAGTTTTTAGTACTCCTTCTTTTGGCGTAAGATCCTTTGGCAGTAAATTTATAGCAGTCATTTTAATCTCCTCTCATAGCAAGACCTACTGCTACCGAATAAAGAGGTGCATATCCTGCCAACGATTTTGCAGCTTCAGGATCTACCCCTATTTTCGAGAAAGGATTTCCTATAACAACTTCAAGTCCTAAATGCTTTGTTAAAACAGATACTGTCTCCGGCATCCCCGCTGTTCCACCTGAAAGCACTAAAGATTTTGGCGCCTCACCTCTCTCTTCATTTTGATAAAATTGGATTGCCTTTCTCATTTCATCAACAACCATCGTGAATACTGGATCGAGGGCTCCCTTTACTTTACCTTCCAGTTTTTCTACCGATAAACCATAGGTTTTTTTATATTCCTCCGCTTGCTGTCTTTCTATCCCTAAGCTTTGCGCCACCGCTCGGGTAAATGCTTCGCCGGCTGTTGTTATTGACCTGGAAAAGCTTAGCTGTCCATTTTTTGCAATGCCAATATTGGTTGAGCGAGCACCAAAATCCGCAATCATTACAGTGGCGTCCGCCGGTGCAAGAGACCGGACCAGAGCCATTAATTCTGTTTCTGCAGAAACCAAGTTAAGTCCAGCCAACTGAGCTGTCTTTTGGTAATTTTCGACAAGTTTCCGGGGAGATGCTACCAGAAGGACAATTACTTCAGGAGGAGTAGTATCCTCTCTTTTTTCCAATATTTGGTGCTGAACTACTGCTTCCTCGAGCGGAATAGGGATATATTGTTCTGCTTCCCATTTGACCGCTGAAGCAACTTCGGAATCTGTAAGAAGCGGGAATTTGATTGTCCTCGTATAAACCTGTGCCTCCGGAAGGGAAATTGTCACTTCTTTTGTAGAAATTTTTGCCTCCTTGTGAAGCTTTTTGATTGCAAGGGCTAAGGGAGTCAACTCTTTGTCGTTTTTAATTCTTTCAGGCATAACTCCGTTATGGCCAACAATGCCTGAAGCCTTTAGCTTCCAACCCTCTCTTTCCTTTCCAAGCTCTACAATTTTAATTGTTTTTGAACCAATATCTAATCCTACACTCATGGTTTGATTATATCTGAAGCGCTATAAATGGCAGAATTAAAAATGAAGGGTGGTTCGGGATAGCTTTGGAAGACGTTGACCCTTCTTGACGTATCGCCGGCTACTCCCAATGAGTCAATAAGGGTTCCCTGGGCAGGTAAACCGGTTCCGCCCATAGGATTAATATCCAGACCTACTGGCTGGGCCGTGGTGTTATAAAACATCCTTACTTTAGCCATCAATAAACATCCTGTGTTGGTAGAGCAGGTTATTGGCGGGTCTAGATCAATGGTTCCTGTCGAAAATGCAAAACTCTCGCCGGCTATATCCGACGAACAATCACCTGAGACGTAGTCAAAAAAATTGTTTAAAGATCTAGCTAAGTAAGGGTCGTAAGTAACTCTAAATATCTTGACGTCAGAAAAATTATCATCGTTAACTGCCTGAAGGGGAGTTTCATCATAATAAAAAGAAACTTCTATTGCCGGTGCATTTCCGTCTCGCGGAGTACCTTCTTCTCCCCAACATATTTTATCTACTCTGTTTGCTTCGATACACTCGTAGCCGACACCGCACTCCAGGTCTCCGGCCGAATCATGAGAGACAAACCAAAAGGTTGCCGATTCGCCCGACAAGATATCACGGTAGACAGTTTCCCGACTATCCGGAGTCGGATTAGAGATGTCTACGCTGAAAGTGGCCTGTTCCAAAGTTGTATCAGGCGGATCGCCACCTATTAATAAAGCCCGCTCTATCCCTGCCTCAGCGGCATCAAAAGCACGTTGGGCGTCTTCTCCATAAGAAGTTAGCTCAATTTCGGTAACCGAGCGAGAGACAGTAGACAAAACGACGGTCAAAACAACCGCCATAGTTAAAAGAACTATCAGTAGAGCTTGACCTGAAGACTGTTTCTGTACCAAAAAGTTCATCAATTCAGTGTATCAATCTGGTTTAGGTAGGTCAATTGTGGCCGTTAGGGCTATCTAGTATGTCCTAAGTTGAATTCTTGTATTAGTAGAAACGCTTGCTCCTTCAACTGCTGTCTCGCCGGCTTTAGAGCCGGTTACCTTAATTTCAACCGAAGAGGGAATGTCGCCTCCTGGAATATTGCATACAAATATTGGGACATTGTTACAATTAATATCCACTTCATCGCTCGTTATTCTCAAAACAGCGGATCCTGAAGCTATATAGCCATTTATGCCCCCCAAGCACAAAAAACTGGCAGCTTTGCCCCACTGGTCGGTGTAATTAAGGGTCCTTTCGTCAGCGGAGCAAGTTATGTCTTCAGCACTTCTGATGTGTCTTTCCATGACACCAAATGCATAATCAATATTTTCCCGAACAGTAATTAACGATTCTCCTTTTCTTGAGCTTCTTAAGCTTAAGACTATTGCTTGAGTGGTTATTAAAATGATGACCGAAAATAACGAAACAGCCACCAAAAGTTCAACTAGCGAATAACCCATTGAAAATTTCTTCATGGTGTTTTCCATCTGGTATATTGAATCGTACTTCTTACCGTATGCAAACCTTGGGCATCGGTCCATTCCACGGTAATTAAAGCTTCGACCGTATCATCAGGATTAGCGGAAGACCGTAATGTTAGTACTGCTTCGCGGGCAAAAATTGTATCGGTGATATAGTCACCGATAGAGCATACCCCTGAAGCAGGAAAAGCAATTCCCAGACTTTGCAGGCAATAGGTTGTTCCACCGCCTGAAGCGTTTCCGGAAAAATCTGCCCAAATATTATTGTCCCTTTGTTCCCTTAGCCATTCCGAGGTTTCTTGTACATAGCGAGTTGCCAAAGCATTGTTTCTGGCAAAAGAACTGTTTCTTACCGAGGTGGCGGCGACAGATACTATTCCTGTTAAAACAAGGGCTGCTACAGCTAAAGCAAACACTACTTCAAAAAGAGATTGTCCTTTCATTTTATTTCACCAACTGTTGTTATTAGAACACTGGTTGATTCAATAGTGACGGTGTTTATTTCGAGCCTTAAATTGAGTGTCACATCAGAAGTTCTACTGATACCCCTCCCAAGAACATAAAAGGTGACGCTGTTTCCCGGAGCCGGGAAGGAATCGATTTCAATATTCGGCGGCAGGGTAACCAGTTTAATTTGGTTATTGCCTCCTCCTCCGATGCATCTGTCTTCTATTGCATAGCTCGCATCGCTTCTTCTCTCTATAGCATAACCATCCAGCGTTACGCATCCGGCTTCCTTTCTGCCTGAAAATGCCAGTTGTTGAGCCAATCTCAAATTAGTAATAAGCATATTTCTAGCTTGTATTAAAACTTGTCTTCTTTGAAATTCCCGATAACTTGCATAACTAAAGCCGAAAAGAAGCGCCATGATTGAAATTACCACCATCAGCTCAATTAAAGTGAAGCCTGTATATATTTGGTTGGGCAAGAAACTACTATTACTTGAAATAGAGTCACCATTTCGATTATTGGATTTGAATCTTGGGAATTTCATCCATTATGGGTTTGCTACCTTGTAATTACATGTAACCGTACAGCTTCCTCCACAAGAATCAGGCGAAGATGGGGGATCCTCAAGTGCAGCACACAGTTCATAGGTAGTGCCTGTTGATGAGTAGTAGTAGTCTCTGCTACCGGTTAAGGGGTCTTGCGGTACCTCATTCATATAGATGTTAGTCGAAGGACAATCGGTACTCCCGTCCCCTTGTAATTGTCCACCAAAAGTAACACTTGCTGGATATTCATCGCAATCAGCTTTATACAACTCTAAAGCTGAGCGTACAGCTTCAAGGTCAGCTTTGCGGCTTCCATCTCTAGCAGACTCTCTCGCCCCGCCCATAGCAAAAAGCGATATCCCTACGAGCAGACCAATTAATGTCATGACGACCAAAAGCTCAATAAGTGTGAATCCTTTTAAATATCCTTTATTCATCTTAATTAGATTAGAATGGGTCTGGACAAGTTGAGCTATCTGGTACTGATGTTCTCTCGCCAGATACACCGGTAGAGCAGGTTGCAAAATAAAGCGCTTGCCCGCTTGAGTTTGGCATTTCTAAACGATTCCATATGGTATATTCAGTGTTAACCGAATTAATCTGATAAAGATTAGTACCTTGCGGATCATCTACACAAGCTCCCCCACTTAAACCTAAAGCTACACAATAGTCTATGATATTGTTATCACCAGAGGTATCGAAGTAAAGACCATCATTTTTATTAGCATAGCTTTCAAGTGCAGTTTGATATTGCTTGATATCGCTTTTCCTTTGAGCATCGCGGGCTCTTTTTTGAGCGGCAGGGAAGGTAACGACAACAATTGAACTCAAAGCACCTATTACCGCAATAACAACCAATAGTTCAATTAAGGTAAATCCTCTCGCGAGTTGAGAGTTGAGAGTTGAGAGTTGAAAATTTCTTTTTTGCTTTCTCATAACTTTCCACTTTCAATTTTCCACTTTCAATTTTCTTTTCTCCTCTAGTTCATTTTCGTATTCTTCGATACTCTTTTCAAGTGGAGTTTTCCCAAAAGACTTTCCGAAGTTGCAAACTTGATAACCGCATTTAAGGTTTCTTTCTACAATATTCTGATTAAAGCCGATTTCATCATCTTCTCCTTCCAAGTATGAGTAAATCTGATACCGTTTGCCGCTTGATAAATACCGGTAATCTATTCCCTCATTTTGCCTTGGATCGGCGGGTATGATTTTCATATAAGAAGGGTGATTGTCATCTCCCAAGTCTCGCAACCCATCCTTCCCCCAAACGCAAGGTACCAACCCTGAAAGAAAAGCTTGCGTATCGAATTCCTCCTCTATATTAAGGCTCGCGACTAATCCATCAAAATTATCCCCCTTACAGGCTTTTATTTGTCCGTTATCAGTTGAGAGTGGGAAGAATCCAAACTCCTTATGATATTTATTAAGCGCATTTGATATTGCACCCAAATCTTGTCTTCTCTGGACATCACGAGACCTTCTTAGAGCAATATTGAAATTAGCAAGCGAAAGTAAAACTATAGCAATTAAGATAATGCCGACTCCTTTTAATTCATTTTTGGTAAAAGGCTTCATATTTTAGGGCAAAAATGCAAATAACAGTTCGGATATTCTATATCCTGCCGCCAAGCTTATAAAAAGAGAGATTATTAAAAAGGGGCCAAACGCAATTTGCTTACCGAACTTTGCTTTTTTAGCCAATATTAATACTATTCCCACAATTGCTCCTATTATAAAACTTAAGTATAGCCAGGTAGCAGTCGCCGGCCAACCTAATAACAATCCTCCCAGAAGTGCCAGCTTTACATCTCCTAGCCCCATTCCTTTACCCCTGGTCGCTAAGTTTATCCCAAGCAAAAATACTGCTGCGGAAAATGCTGTTAGCAAATTGACATACAATACCGTTTGAAAGGCAAGTATCTTTACAAATAAAATAACTACTATGGCACTAAATACTAATTCGTCAGGAATTATTTGATTCTCAAAATCAATCACAAAAATTGCCAATAATAATGACAGTATCAAGAGGAAAAATGGAATTGCAAACACCCCCAGCGAATCCGAGTAAGTACAAATAATTTCACCTTTAAAGGTTCCACCCTGAATGCTTGTCGCACAATTGTTGACAATCATATAAGTAGAAGCAAACATAATTGCGGTTGACAGCTCGATTAAGGGATATCTTATTGAAATCTTTTTCCCGCAGTGACGGCATTCCCCACCTAAGAAAAGATAAGATAACAGGGGAATATTATCGAACCAATTAATTGTGCTTTTGCAATGATCACAAAAAGACCGACCTTTTTTTACGCTTTTTTCATGCACCGTTCGGTAAGTATAGGCTGAGAGGAAAGAACCTACGGAAAGTCCTAGAAAACCTAAAACGAGTACCAAATACGTATTTATCATTTCTTAGTAAAGTATACATATTCATCTGCGTAAGCGACAAGAGATTAACAACATATAATTACATCTTTGATATACTCAACTCATGATATTAAGGGGAAACACTAAATCGCTTCTTAAAGACTTGGTTCCCCCCGGTTCATTCCCCGAAAAGATTGCTTCGCTAGCATTTATTGTTCTTTATGCAATTTTGGTTATGAGAGGAGAGCTTATAGGCTTTGGGGCTTCAATAATTATCTTGGCAGTTTTTTCGGCAATTTTACTTTTACTGCTTTTGTTATCCGATAAAGTCCGTGCTCCAAAACTTATTTCTTTACCGATACTTACCTTTTCCCTAACATTAATAGCATCAGCAGTTGCGTCACAAGTTCCTGAAGAAAGTTTTAAAAAAATATTTATTTACCTAGCCTCTTTTATTTTCTTTTTTGTCTCCTACTCACTTTCACATAAATACAAAAAGTTTCTTATCTGGTTTTTAAATATTGTTTTTATCATCGGGTTATATATCGTCTTAAAATTTTTTATTATTGAAGTACTTAGTCAAAATCTTCAAGCCGGCGGTAAATTCATCGGTCCCTTTTTTTGGCATAACCAGATGGCAGGGTATCTTCTTTACTTAATACCTTTTCCTCTTGTTAATCTATTTTTAAATCGAAATAGAAAAGTGCTGGTTTGGGTAATTGTATTAATATTTTTAATGATAACTTTAGGTTTTACATATTCCAGGGGTGCCTGGCTAAGCCTTACTATTCCAATCGTTGCCTTTTTCTATCTCTCTCGAAAGAAATTAATTTTAGGACGATTATCGAAAATCACCATCTTTCTAGCCTTCCTCGCCGGATTACTACTGCTTTTTAATTCAAATTTTGCCCTTAATAGAGTTAAAAGTATTGCTCAGGAGATTCTCCCGCAAACTCGCACTACTTCGGGAAATTTAAGAGCAAGTATTTATCCTTCTTCAGCTCGCGCCATCCTCGACTATCCGCTTTTGGGAGTCGGACCGGGCGTATTTGGCCAAGCTTTACACAAATATCAAAATCAACCTTGGCTATATGCTGCAAACGCCCACAATCACTTCCTTCAAATTGCTGTGGAAACAGGAATATTAGGATTTTTCTTATTTTCTCTAATTTTTTATCAAGCGGTTAGATTAATTTCTAAAAAGAAGAGCTATCTGAAAGAAGATACTGAACAATCTATTTATAAAATTGCGTTAATAATTTCTCTATCCGCCTCCGTCATTCATAATCTGATTGATACCGATTGGAATCTCCCCAGTCTCTCTTTTCTTTTCTGGGCAATACTCGGGATCTTACTGGGAAACTTGGCAATCAATAAAAAGGATGCAATACCTGTTACCAAAAGCTGTAAAAGGCTGATAGTAATATTAATGATTATTTATTCTTTCTTTATTTTCGGCCTATTTTCCTTTAATAAACAGCTAAAATCAGGAAAGTTTTTCTTTCTGAGAAAAGAGTTTGAAAAAAGCCTTTCAATCTTTTCTAGGGTAGATGCGATTTTCCCTTACTCTTATACTTCTCATCTCTACCAAGCTCGAATTTATCAGGCAGGGAAAATTTACGATAAAGCTTTAAAAGAATATAATAAATCATCCGCCCTAAACACCTTCTTGGCGGAACCCGATTATTCACAAGGACTTATTTACTTAGAATTAGGAAACGTTGAGCTAGCTAAAGTGCATATCAGCGAGGCAATAAGGAAAAATCCGTATTCTTCTCCTGGCCACTATAAAACTCTTGCTGACTTGTATTTTGTAGAAGGCGATATTAATAAAGCAACGAGCATTCTTAAAAAAGCAGTATATGAGGCTTTTCCTATTAACGAATCTTTCAAAAATTTTTCTTATCTTTACAGCTCCACCGGCTTTGACAAGTCGCTTGCAAACATTTATTTATCATATGCCCAACTGTTGGCTCAAGAGGGTAATACTCTCGAAGCAAAAAAAGTAGTTGACCAAGCCTTGACCTATCTCAACCCAGAAAATGAAAAATTAAAAGAATTGCAGACACTATTAGAGGAAATGCCATAACAAAATAATGAATTCTGGTATTTTAAAGCTTAAAACACTTAAGGGAATACGAAATACTTCTCTTCTCACCAGCTATAAAATATTTTTCGAAGTAGCAAGCAGACTTATACTCATAAGAATCCTCGTTCCGGATATTTTCGGATTAATGACTTTTGCATATCTGATTAAAGGCTTTGTAAGCACAACGGCAACTTTATCTTCTGAAAAGGCATTAATTCAAAGGAAAAAAGTAGATAAAAACTTTTTTGATACCGCGGCTACTTCCGAATTAATACTTTCTCTAATAGGAGCAGGGGTGCTTTTTTTACTCTCTGCCAATCTTATGAAGTTCTTAGGAAAACCTGAACTGACAAACTTCGTACGAGCGCTATCTCTAACAATACCCTTAACTACTTACACTATGACATTAAGGTCATATCTAGTAAGAAACCTTGATTTTAAGAAAGCAAATACAGCTGCTTTAATCTCAACTCCTATAGGCGCAATTGCAATCGTCATATTTGCCATTGCCGGTTTTCATATTTGGAGTTTCTTTTGGGGAGAACTAATAGCAGGCATTATCAGCTTAATTATCATGTGGCGAATATTGCCTACTAAGCCTATCCTTAAACTTGATGTTAAATCATTATCAAAAATTAAGAAATTCGGCTTACCACTAACAGGTTCTGCAGTTTTGGGATATTTTTACTGGAATATTGATGACTTAATTGTTGGAATGATGCTTGGCATGCGCGAGCTGGGTTTTTATTGGCTAGCATTCAAAATTCCTCATTATATACTTAGAGCTCAAGCCGGAATGACTGAAGTAGCTTATCCAGCCTTCTCTCGAGCAAAAGACGATAAACAGCTTGCACGCGGGTTTTCATCCATCACAAAATATTCTGCGCTCATTTTACTTCTACCGACTGCAATAGTAATTCTTTTTGGCCAGCCAACAGTCAAATACTTTTTTGGCAACAATTGGCTTCCAGCAACATTGACTTTCCAGATATTTACATTTCTGGTTGCTTTTAGAGGAATTTTTGGATATTGGGCACAGGCGTTGATTGCTAAAAAGAAAACAAAAGTACTTTTTCTTATTATGCTGCAAAGCGCCCTCATATTACCTCCCATGGGATATTTGTTAACAAAAAAGTATGGGATTGCCGGTATGGCTACTGCCGTTTTGTTAACAATATTGTTAACAACTCCCTACATGGTGATTAATTTAAAAAGAATAATCACAGTTAATTATGTAAAATTGCTTTTTAGAATCTTTCTCTCTTTTACTATGGTTTTAATAATAGGGCTTGGAATCAGAAACTTCGCCGATGAAAGTGTTATTAATTACATCACTTCCGTAGTTTTTCTTTCAGCCATTTATTTAGCCTTTTCTTTTACCTTTGATAGAAAATTATTAAAAGAGATAAAGAAAATCTTAAAAATATTAAAGTAATTTGAAGCATTTTTTAAAAAGAGTGTATTTCAAAGTTTTCGGTAATCCGATGGCGTTGAATAGATACCTGCGAATTATGTACATAAAACCATTATTGATAAATATTGAAAATAAGAAAGTGTTAGACGTTGGCTGTGGTGATGGTAGTTTTACTAAGTATCTAGTAGGTCGTAGCAACAAAGTTTTCGCTATTGACATAAAAAATCAAAATATAGAGAAAAAACTTCCGCAAGTTATATATAAAAAAGCTGATGCCCGGAAATTACCCTTCAAAAATGCTACTTTCGATTTTGTTTTTTGCTCTGACGTACTTGAGCATGTCGAGAACTACCAGAAAATTGTAAAAGAAATTACACGAGTAACAAAAAAGGGGGGAGAGTGCCTTATATCTACGGTATCAGGGTATTGGAATTCGCCGATTAAATTACGAAAGTTCTTATTTCGTCTACCAGATTTACCAAGACATTTAATCTTAGGTAAATTTGATATACCAGATAAAAAACTTCATCGAGAATTCCTGGGTCATGTTAATTATGATATCACGCCGGAAGAGATTGTAAGTATAGTCGAAAAAAAATCCCTGAATGTAAAAACTAGAAAATATTGTTCAACTTTTGGTTCTTTTCTTATGGAAATATATTTTTCCCTTAACTTAAAAGTCCGCTATTTTATTTTCCCAATGCTAAAATCACTATTATTGTTTGACTCGCTGATAAAGGGGGAAAAATTCTGGCAGTTTTATGTAATAGCTAAGAAGGTCTAAATGCAAAAATTTACCGTACACAATCAAAAAGAGATTAATCAAAAAATCGAAACTGACTTAGCTCAGATTAAGAAGATTATCTTAAAATCCGATGATGACATCGTCTCTATTATATTGGTCGGCGGCTTCGGAAGAGGAGAGGGTAGTGTGATTTTAAAAAATAATAAAATTCAAATTGTTAATGATTACGATATAGTGATAATCACGAAAAAAGCTTTGCCCACGGAACAAATTAAGATATTATCAGAAAGAATTATTAAGGAGCTTTCAATTCGACTGGTAGATTTAATACCATACCGGATAAGTGACTTATCAAGCTTACCTCTAACAATATTTAACTATGATTTAAAATACGCCAGCCACATCTTCTTTGGAGACAAAAATATATTGAATCTTTTACCGGAATATGAAAGTGAGCTTATTCCTCTTTCAGAAGGAAAAAACTTGCTAATAAACAGATTGATTTGCCTTACAGAGAGTTTCAGTAAGAAATTTGTAAAAAAACGTTTGTCGAAAAAGCAGTTTCTATTTTTAGTCAACCAATGCTCCAAAGCCGTGCTGGCCGTATCCGACTCGCTTTTACTACTTAGAAAAAAATACCATCCAAGCTATCAAGTGCGGGCGAAGATGTTCAATAAAGAATACGGAAAAATGAAAAAATTAAATAGCTTAGTTTCTGAGGCTACAGAGTTTAAGCTTATGCCTCAGGATTCTATACTATTATCCGACCCAGCAAATTACTGGTATGCGCGGAAAGAAATTTTTTTATCTAATTTTTTAAATTTCATGAATTCTTACTACAAAAGGAAATTCCTGACAGTTGATGAGTTTGTTACTTATTATCTAAAAGCTAATAAACCGGGTCTGGTTGAAAAAATTATTAAAGCTCTTGGGATTTCAACTAGGTCAAGTAATTATATGCGGACAAAAATTGACAGCGCCCAAATTCTGATTCTTGCAGCTTATGAGAAAAATTCGATAAAAAAAGAGTACCTAAAAAAGGCACAACAACTATTAGGCCCTTATCTGGATAAAACTAATCGGTCTTTATCTTGGGAACAGTTGCGCAAAGCTAATGTTAAGCTTTGGTATAAATATTTTCATTAAGATGAAAAAAATAACACTTGTTATACTTATCGACGGTCTTCGTCACGACTATATCAATTCTGAAAATGCACCATTTCTTTCATCTTTATCCAAAACAGGAGTTAAAGGAAGCGTACGCGAAACATTCGCTTTTCAATTAAGACCAGCTTTCTTTGCCGGACTATATCCTGAGTCGGCTAATATAGCTCATCTTTATTGGTTTGAACCAGAAAATTCGCCTTTTTGGTTTACCCAGTATTTACCTCAACAAGTCTTTGAACTTCCATACATCAGGCGCTACAAACGAAGGATTCTGGAAATTATTCCCAGATTGATTGAAAAAAGAAAAGGAAATTCTGCTTCCGCAAATTATGCCAGCTCATCAGCAATTCCATATCAGCTACTTAAATATTTTAGTTTCTCCGAAAAGCATCTTATATCTGACCCTAATTCTATGGGAAATAATAAAACTCTTTTTGACGTTTTAAGAAAGCATAATAAAAAATGGCTTTCGATAGGATATCCAACTGATGACCAAAGAGTTCAACCAATCATAAAATCGCTTAAAGAGCGTTTAGATGAATCTTTAGATATTATTTATTTACACTTTTCCGAGCTTGATTGGGCAGGACATAACCATGGCCCTGATTCCAGCCAAAGAAAAGGAACTTTAAGAAAAATAGACAAGGCGGTTGAGGATATCTACAAGGATTTAGAAAAATATTTTCCAAAAATTAACGGTCTGATCTTTGGCGACCATGGCATGGTTTCTGTCAAAAAAACCTTAAACATTCAGGAAATGATTAAAAAAACAGACTTTAAAGTAAATAAAGATTTTATCTATTTTCTGGATTCCACCCAGGCCAGATTTTGGTTTTTTAATCAGCGCGCCAAAAGTGAAATTGTAAAACTACTTGAAAAGGTACCCGAAGGCAGAATTCTTGCTAAATATGATTACAAAAAACTTAGATTCCGTTTTAAACACAATAAATTTGGTGAGGAAATATTCGTAGTCAATGAGGGAACCATTATTCATCCCAGCTTTTTTGATGAAAAAAAAGCCCCCAAGGGAATGCATGGCTATCTCCCCGAAGTTTCAAATAACTGGGGATCCTACGTTATTTGGGGTAATGAGAAAAATTTCAATGCAAAAAATCCCATTGAGCTTGTGGATTTGTATCCGGTAATTTTAGAATTAATGGGATTACCGATACCCAAAACGTCTGAAGGTGTAAATTATTTTCAATGAAAATAAGCGTAATTATTCCTACCTATAATCGAAAGGATGCTCTATTAAAATCTATTAATTCATTGCTTAAGCAAAAACACTTAAAGCAGAGTGACTATGAAATTATCATTGTCGACGATGGCTCAACAGATGGGACCGATAAAAAAGTATCCAGCTTGCAGAAAAACTCACCCGTTTTTGTCAGGTTTGTTAAAAATAAAAAAAACAAGGGCCCTGCTGCAGCGAGGAATTTAGGAATCAAAAATGCGATAGGAAAGCTAGTTCTTTTTCTAGGAGACGATATAATCGCCGCGCCCGATTTATTACATCAACATCTCATTTGGCAAACAAAAAAGTATCAAGCGGACAATATCGCCGTATTAGGCTATATTACCTGGTCAGGCGAACTAAATATTACTCCTTTTATGAAATTTCTTGAGAAAGGACCACAATTCGCCTATTTTAAAATCCAAGACAAGACTGAAATCGACTACAAATTCTTTTATAGTTCAAATCTTTCTTTAAAAACAGAGGTTATTTTAAATAATGGAATATTTGACGAACGTTTCCCATATGCTGCTTGGGAGGATATTGAGCTGGGCTATAGACTACAAAAGAATAGTCTAAAAATTTATTACAATAAAAACGCGATCGCATATCATTATCATCCAACTTCAATCTCCCACGCTAAAATGCGGATGCAGAGAGTCGGAAAAAGTCTGAAAATTCTACACAGAATTCATCCAGAGCTAGAAAATATTCTTCCTCCTCCGCAGAAAGTCTCGGAGATTGAAGTCTTAAAGCTTGCCATAAAATCGCTGCCTGCTAGGATGAATATAACTAGAAATGAATATCTCTCTGAAAAATTTTATAAAACCATACTTAATTATTACAACTACAAAGGGTATTTTTAATCAAATCTCATGAAATGGCCACCTGTTGCCATTATTATACTAACCTTAAACGAGAAGAAGCTTTTGAAAAATTGTCTTAATTCATTAGATAACCTTACTTACCCTAAAAATAAAATTAAAATAATTGTTGTTGATAATGGGTCAAACGATGGTTCAATAGCCTTTATTAAAAAACACTCAACAGCTACCTTGATCTCTAACTCTTCAAATATTGGCTTCGCTAAAGCAAATAACCAAGGAATACTAAAAGCGCTTAAAGACAAAAAGGTCAAATACTTAATAACTTTAAACAACGATACACAAGTCGATAAAAAATGGTTAAAAATACTTGTAACGTATATGGAAAAAAACAAAGGCGCGGGAATGGCAGTAGGAAAAATGCTTAAATTAGGAGATAGAGATAAAATTGACTCCGCTGGCGACTTCTTTGCTAAACACACGTTTCGAGTCGTCAATAGGGGTGCCTACCAAAAGGATAAGGGTCAATATAATAAATCCCAAGAAGCGCTAAGTGCCTGCGCTGCAGCATCTATCTTTAGGAGAAAAGCGCTAGAGGAAGCCAGGATAGATAACGAATTTTTTGACGAAAATTTCGTCAGCTACATTGAAGACGTAGACCTAAACATTAGAGCAAGACTGGCTGGCTGGAAGTGCTTCTACGTCCCGTCAGCCATAATTTGCCACGTTGGGTCTGCTAGCTTTTCAAAGATGCCAGTGAAATACAAAGAATTCCTTTCAAGGAGAAACCGCATATTAATGGTTGTAAAAAATTTTCCGGCAAGGCAAATGTTTTTTCTACTTTGGCAATATATTTTGCCTTCTAAGAAAGGGCTGAGATATTACCCGGTAAGGGGACCTAAAACAAATAATCAAAATAAGGTAGCGTCAACAAAATCTAGCAGCCTGACTATTTTCGAGGCTTCATTCGTTCACCTTAAAGCGGTGATTGGTGCAATAATATTATTACCAAAAATAATTAGAAAAAGAAATTTGATTAGTAAAAGAAAAAAGATAACGAACCAAGAAATAGAAAGATGGTTTAGAGAATTGACTATATGATTTCGATAGTTATCGTTAGTTCCAATATCAAAAAGCTAATTGGAGATTGTATCGAATCCATAATAAAAAGTGGAGGTGAATGCGAAATTGTGGTTGTTGATAATGGCTCAACTGACGGAACACCGGAGTTGATTCAAAAGAAGTACAAATTTGTAAAACTAATCAAAAATAAAAAAAACTTAGGCTACACTAAAGCAAATAATATAGGTGCAAAAGCCGCATCGGGTAAATACATCATGCTCCTGAATCCGGATACAATAGTCTTAAGCAAAAAATTCATTATGAAAATTACTAAATATTTACATTCCAAATCCTTAAAAAACAGGCTGAAAAAAGAGAATCGAAAATTAGGAATTACAGGTTTTAAATTTTTCAATCCTGACGGGAGCCTTCAGCCTTCAGCCGGTAATTTTCCAACTTTATTTAGAATACTCGCCGATAAAATCCCCTTACTAAGACAAAAATACGGTATCCAGATCAGGGATCAGAATTTCTTTAAAAAGGAAACGACGGTAGACTGGGTTAGCGGTAGCGGTTTTATCGTCGAAAAAAAAGTTTATCTAGGTATAGGCGGGTTTGACGAAAAAATCTTTATGTACGGAGAAGACTATGACTTATGCTACCGGCTTAATTTAGCCGGATTTCAAAATTATTTCTTTCCTAGTGTACGCATTATGCACTATGATTCCGGGAAAAATATCCCTGACAAAAAACCGTATAAGTATTATGCCATGAGAAGAGGATTTGGCAACTTTCTTAAAAAATACAGAACAAAAGAAAACCTTTTTTTCTATCGAGCCTTTGTGAAATTAGAGGCAATATTATTCTTAACGATTTTACCCTTCAGAGGCTTCAACCCTAAAATAAAATCTATTTGGAAAACGCATTTGTTCAAAAGCTTAAGTAGAACATAAATAAACTATTCGCATGGTTGAAGCCACGATTGTCATTGTTACTAGAAATCGAGACAAACTCTTAAAAAAATGTCTTGATTCTTTAAACGCAGAAAGAAGCGCCGGATACGAATTGGTAGTGGTAGATAATGCTTCGGAGGATAATACGCAAAAGATTCTCTCTAAATACAAAGATGTTACTCTTATTATTAACAGAAAAAATATTGGCGTAGCTGCAGCGAGAAACAAAGGTGCTTCAAAAGCTAGAGGAAAATATATTATTTTTCTTGACGATGATACATACTTAGAAAAAGGGGCTAACTTTAAAAAAATAATTGATTATTTGAAAAAAAACAGGAAAGTAGCCCTAGCAGGACCAAAAATCCTATATCCCAGTGGCCAAGTCCAAGAGTCTGCCAGAAGCTTTCCTAAACCCCTAGCTGTAATTTGGAGAGGGACTATTTTTCATAAACTTTTTCCCAACACATCGTTTTACAAAAACTATATTTTAAAAGATGCAGATTTAAGTCATACCCAAGTTGTGGATTGGGTGATGGGTGCTTGCCAAATAATAGATAAGGATATTTTTAATAAAGTCGGCAAGTACTCAGAAAAATATTTCTTTGGCTGGGAAGATATAGAATTCTGCTACCGGCTAAAGAACAAGGGCTTTGAAGTAGTCTATTTCCCTCATGTCGAAGTTATCCATTACTATCAAAGGGATAGCGCCAAAGGATTTATGAGCAAGCCTAAGCTTGAACATTTAAAAAGCATATTGAGATTTTTCAGTGATATTCGATGAGAACTAACAAACAGCAAGCCAGGTTACTGTTAATACCCCTTCTCGATATCGTGGTAGTATTTTTAGCTTTTACCACCGCCTACTATTTGCGAAATGTCGGACCTTTTCGATTTTTCTTAGAACAGGTTCAACCAATAGCTGTTTATCTTGAAGCTTTACCTTTTGCAATCTTACTATTGCTTATCATTTTTAAGCTCTCCGGTTTGTATGACCAAACAAAAAGAACCAAACCCCTAACCGAAAGCTATCTTCTGATCAAGTCGGTTAGTTTATGGATTCTTATTATTATGGCTTCTTCCTATTTGTACAAATACGATTATTCAAGAATTATTGTCGCCCTTTTTTATATCTTCACACTTACTTATGTATTAATCATCAGGTCACTTATCAGAAAGTTTGAAACGGACCTCTACAAGAAGGGTGTGGGTGTTACAAATATTTTAATCGTTGGGGCAGGCAGAAATGGCAGGGAAATATCCAGAAGACTTGCCGAACTCGGATCAGCAGGTTATAAGCTAATAGGTTTTTTAGATGATGAAGTAAAAAGCAAAAAAAACTTTCCGGTTATCGGTCACCTAAGTGATATTTCCAAAATTATATCCAAAAGGAAAGTCAACGAAGTATATATTGCCGACCCCCGGCTCTCCCACGAAACAATTTTAGAATTAATTACCAAATGTGAAGGTAAAAATGTCAAATTCAAAGTTGTTTCTAACGTTTTTGATTTGGTGAGCGGCGCTGTTGATATTTCCCGGCTTGAAAGTGTACCGTCACTGGACCTATGGCGGGTAAAGGCAGGCTGGGGTAGTGGGGTTGGCAAGAGAACCTTTGATGTCATTACAAGCATTGTGTTTATCATCCCCTCATTTCCTATTTGGGTGACAATTGTAGTCTCAATTTATCTAACCGATGGGGCTCCTGCACTGCTTGCTCAGGATAGGGTAGGATTCAAAGGAGAAAAATTCAAAATGATTAAATTCCGAACGATGAATAAAGGGTCGGCTAAGTATGCCGACCCTCCAAAAAATCTGCAAGATAAGCGAATAACTACTGTGGGCAAATTCTTAAGAAAAACTTCTCTAGACGAACTTCCTCAGCTCATTAATGTCTTTTTGGGGGACATGAGCATGGTAGGCCCCCGTCCCGAGATGCCTCAAAAAGTAGCCAAATACTCTCCTTGGCAAAAAAAACGCCTGGAGGCAAAACCGGGCTTAACGGGTCTTTGGCAAATACTAGGAAGAAAAGACCTTCCCTTAGAGCATAACCTTGAATATGATTTTTACTATATCAATAACCAGTCTTTTTTGCTTGATTTGATTATTATCCTTAAAACCATTCCTTTGGTGATTTCGGGTAAGGGTGCGTACTAGTCAACGTAATTCATCGTTCCGGGAGCCCAGGGAGCCGGGTCGCCATTGGAGCATACTGTGCCTCCCCGGCTATCGGCAGTTGAGAAAGTAAAATAAGGGGTTTCAGGGACGGTACATTTAACAATATTCTTCTGTGCTTCAGCAACGGAAAAAACAATCGCCCCGTTAGTTGCATCCAGGTAATAACAGTATGTCGGGTAGACTCCGGGCTGCTCGAAAGTAGCGCAATTAGAACCCGAGTTATAAGCAATTCCCGAAGGGAAGGAGCCAAGTTCGCCAATGTTTATCAAGTCTTGGGCCCAGCTTGAGTCGTTTGGATATGAGCTTGACGAAGTATAATATGTTTGAATAGCTCTCCCGAGTTGAACAACCGAAGATTGTCTCCCTGTATCGCGTGCCTGAGCCTGTCTTTGGGCCGGATTAACCGCAATCAGAGCAACCACCGCCAAAACTGCCAGAATGGCCATAACGATAAGAAGCTCAATCATGGTGAAACCTTTTTTAAGGTCTGTCATTTTTGGAGAATCACAATCTCTAAAGTGCCAGATACACTTCACTCAACTCCATTGGTACCTGGCACACTTTATACTTAAACAATTAATTCCCGAGCTTTTATTAAGGCGCAAATGTAAACGGTGCGCCCGCCATAACAGGATCTCCAGCGCTACATACTACTCCACCTCTGGCGTCATATGTTGAGAAGAGTGAAAATGGAATATCAGCACCTGCACATTTATTCACTTGCTGCTGAGAAATCAGACGTGAGAAAACTATTGAGAATTCCTGTGGAGGCGTTCCTAGCGGACCTGTGTCATAACAGTAGCCATTCATTTCGCTTGTCGCAGTACACCTCAGATCTGTTGCCGCTGGTGCGACGGCTGCAGGGAAAGTGCTAATATCTTGAGATGACACCATATCAACGCTCCAGCTCGTAGTGGCCGGGTAGGCGCTTTGTCCGGTATAGTAACCGGCTAATGCGCGACCCAACTGGTTAACAGCTGAAATTCGTCCCGAATCCCTGGCTCTTGCCAACTGCTCAGCCGGATTAATTGCAACAAGTACAACAACGGCCAAAACTCCCAAGATCGCCATAACTATCAGAAGTTCAATTAGTGTAAAACCTTTCTTTAAGGCAGTCATTTAATCTTTATTCTCACCCCCCTTCGCCTTTCTAATAAATTTTTCTTACATATTCAGTATTGAATATCTTTTAGCCTGGTGTCAAGACCATAGAGCTATATCTGGGTTGTCAGATTATAGATAGGCATAATTATCGAAATTACCAAAAAAGCAACACCGACACCTAAAACTATCAGAATTGCCGGTTCAACTGCAGCGGTTAAAGCTTTTACTTTTTGGTCGCTTTCCACCTCAAAAACGTGGCTTACTTTTTCCAAAACCTCATCCATTTTCCCCGTTTCTTCACCAACCGCTATCATTTGTGATAAAAGGTAGGGAAATGCCTCGGGATGACGGGAAAAAGAGAAGGCAACCGGAAAACCCTTTTCTACCATATTGGAACAATCCGCCAGAGCACTTGAGACGACAACATTATTAACTACTCCTCCCGAAATATTTAGGGCTTCAATTATTGAAACACCGCTTCCAACCATCAAGCTTAGTGTCCGAGTGATGTCAGTCAAGACAATCTGAAGGGTTAGGTCTCCAAATACCGGGATTTTTAAAATTAATTCATCGATTTTTCTTCGTCCTGACTTTGTTGCCCGGTATAGCTTAAGTCCGTAGACTGCACCTCCGGCCAAAATTAATATCAGCCACCAAAAATCAGTCATAAAGTTCGAAACTGCGATTAATACTAATGTCGGCAAAGGAAGGTCTGCCTGGAACTGATCGTACAAAGCAGTCAGTCTGGGAACAACAAATACCATCATGATAAAAGCAACCGCAATCATTCCGAAAACAATAATAATGGGATAAATAAGTGCACCTTTTACTCTCCCTTTGAACTCCTGGTCTTTTTCAAGGTTATCCGCAAGACGAACAAGAACTTCGTCCAAAACGCCGCCTACTTCTCCGGCTTTAATCAAAGCAGTGTAGGATTTTGAAAAAACTTCTGAATGCTTGCTCATCGCTGACGATAAGGATTCTCCCTCTTCCACGTCTGCTAATATTTTAGACACGATTTTTTGCATGGTACCTTTTGTTTGAGTTCTTAAAATTAAAAGGCCTTCCGTTAACGGCAAGCCTGCATTCACCATCGTGGCTAATTGTCTCGTAAAAGTATTAACGTCAGCACCCGTAACTCTCTGACTAATCCTCTTGGTAAAATTAAAAGGCAGTTCATAAATCGGCCGGAGTGTAATTAGAATTAAATCTCTGTCTCTTATCAGTTTGGCGGCGTGGGTTTGATTGGCGGCTTCAACTTCACCAGTAATAACCTGGCCATTCTTGTCTTTTGCCTTATATTTATATCTTTTCATTTAGCTTATTTGTTGGTGCGAGCTAAACGCGTTAATTCTTCTGGTCTTAGGGAGTAACTTTGAGCAGTTTCCAGGGTAATTTTCCCTTGTTTAATCAAATTTGCGAGAGACATTTCTATTGTATTCATGCCAACTTCAGTTGAGGTCTGTAAAATATTATCAATTTGATGAGTCTTTCCCTCTCTGACAGATGTTTTTATTGCACTGGTACCCAGCATTACTTCATAAGCAACTACTCTTCTTCCTGAAGTAGAAGGAACCAAACGCATCGAAAAAACTGCTTCAATTACGTTTGAAAGCTGAAGTCGAACTTGAGACTGTTGTTCTTCCGGAAAAACATCGACAATCCTATCAATAGTCTGCGCGGCACTATTGGTGTGCAAAGTGGCAAAAACCAAATGACCGGTTTCTGCAACGGTGAGAGCCGCTGCTATAGTTTCATAATCCCTCATCTCCCCAACCAAAACTACGTCGGGATCTTCTCTTAGGACGCTTCGCAAGGCTACTTGCCAAGAATGCGTGTCCGAGCCCATTTCCCGCTGCGAGATTATTGATTTGTCCGGCTTAAACACAAACTCGATAGGGTCTTCGATAGTCACCAGATGCTCGCTTCTGGTTTTGTTTATTTCATTTAGAATTGCAGCCAGTGTGGTAGATTTTCCATGTCCTGTGGGTCCAGTAATCAAAATAAATCCTTGCCGAAGTGAAGTAAACGTATGCAAAATCTTAGGCAATCCCAAATCATCGATTGGAGGAATTACTAGTGGAATTAACCTAAAGGCAATTGCAGACGATCCTTTTTGGGTATAAGCATTTACCCTGAAGCGCCCTTTGTCATCAAAACTCAAAGAAAAATCCATTTCCTTATTGACGGTAAATCTTTCTATTTGTTCTGACGTAAGAATTGCTTTTAAAAATTTACTGACAGTATCCGGTGTTATCACCGGTTCATGAGGAATAGGGGAGAGTACTCCTTCAATTCTTAGGTAAGGAGGAATGCCGCTGACAATATGCAAGTCGCTCGCGTTTCTATCAATAGTTAATTGCAGTAATTCTTTTATTTCCATATCCGTACCGTAAGGCAAGGTTATTCTTGAGCTACCCTAATGACCTCTTCTAAGGTGGTTATCCCATCAAGAGTTTTTAAATATCCATCCTGCTTCATTGATATCATTCCATCTTCTACCGCCTGTTCTTCTATTTCATCCGAGGGAGCTTTTTCTAATATCAGCCTACTAATTTTATGAGTCACTGGCAATACCTCAAAAATGCCAATTCTTCCATAGTAGCCTGAACTATTGCAGTCGGCATCGCCTTTGCCTTTGTATAGCATTGTTTTGCCCTTTTTCTGACCCTCTTTTGTTTTAACCCTTGACCATAAAGGGCCCAAGGTTTTTTTAATCTCCTCAATTTCCTCCGGTTTAGGCTCATATTCTACCTTGCAATCTTCATGTATCTTTCTTACGACACGCTGAGCTGCAATTGCACTCATAGAGGCAGCTAATAGATAGGGCTCAGCGCCCATGTCATGAAGCCTGGGCAAGGCATCAGCAGCATCATTAGTATGCAGGGTGGCAAAGACTAAATGACCGGTAAGAGATGCTTGGATGGCTAAATCAGCGGTCTCCTCGTCACGAATCTCTCCAACTAGAATGATGTTCGGGTCTTGCCTCAAAAAAGACCGAAGACCAGAGGCGAATGTTAGACCTGCAACCGGATTAACCTGAACCTGGTTAACACCCGCGATTTTATATTCAATTGGGTCCTCTAAGGTGACAATATTGACCTTCGGGGTACTGATTTTTTGAATAATCGAATAAAGGGTGGTCGTTTTTCCGCTTCCTGTTGGACCGCAAATAAGAATTATTCCGTGGGGGACGAGGATTGCTTCCTGCAAATCCTTTAAGGCTTTGCCCCGCAAGCCCAATTCAGTCAGACCAGGTATTCCTCCTGATTTTTCCAATATCCTCATGACGATTTTTTCTCCCCAAGATGTTGGAAGAGAAGAAACTCGAAGGTCAACCTCCTTTCCCTCAGTTTTAAAATTAAAGCGGCCGTCTTGAGGAACTCTTTTTTCATCAATTTTCATCCCCGAAAGAATCTTTATTCTTGAAATCAGAGCTTCATGCAATTCCCTCGGTGTAGTTAATTTTTCCTGCAGTATTCCGTCAATTCGATACCTAACCCGGGTAGCCATTTCCTGTGGTTCTATATGAACATCGCTTGCCCTGGCTTTAACAGCAAATGATAAAATATGGCTGACAATTTCCGCGACCCGCTCTTCCCGAATTATGCCTGTTCTCTGAACATCAAGAGTTTTTACTCTTGCTTCATCCGGACCGACTTCTTTTAAAGCTTCCGTAACTTCCTTTGCCAAAGACGTCGCGTATGTTGTGGATAAAAGGATATCAATTCTTGACGGAACGGAAGCATGCGGCTTAACCCGGTAGCCTGTTCTTTGCTCGACAAACTCTATTGCCGTCATATTAAGAGGGTCTGCCATAGCTAAAACGATTTCTTTGGTAACTGGATTAATTGATACTGGAATGACTTTGAATCTAGAAGCTACCTGCTGCGGAAGTTTTGCCATTGCTTCGGGTGAGAGAGCCGTTGTGGCCAGGTCTAAAAAAGGAATATTGTAAAGCTCAGCTTTTGCTTTAGTAAGCGGCACTTCGTCTACCAAGTTTTGGCTTTTTATAATTTCCTCTTGTGATTTGCCGGTTTGAATTTCCGAAAGTTTTATTTGCTTTGTTTTCGTTTCATCAAGGGCTCCCTGAGTTAATAAGACATCCGCCAAAGTTTTGGCAACTTGGCCAACTGAAGATATCTTGTCTGATGGTTTTGTGGTTGCTTGGGCAGGCATGGTTCTAAGTTGAAAATGGAAAGTGAAAAGTGGAAAATTAACTTTCAACTCTCAACTCTCCACATTCAATTAATTATGCCTCATCCAAGGTAGGGTATCAAGTCTGCACAAAGCAGAAAACTTGACACCTTATGAATAAATAATAATATTAGTATTGTCATGCACTCATTCTTGCTTGTAGGTGAAAACGATAAAAAACTTGAAGCAAAAATTGATTATATTACTAATCATCTTCGCTCAAAACGGTTAAGTTTTACTCTGGAAAAAATTTCAGAAACACGCTCGCTGATATCCTTTGCGCGTTTATCCTTGAATAAACCCACAACTTTAGTAATTAAAAATATTGATAAAGCAAGCCATGCAGCCTTAAATGCATTTCTCAAAATATTAGAAGAGCCTCAAATAAACCTATCTTTTGTTTTGACTTGTTCGTCTGTCCAAAAATTACTGCCAACTATAGTTTCGCGTTGTCAGGTTATTAAAGTAGATTCAGAAAAGGAGATAGGGGAAAAAGCGCTCAAAAGAGCAAAAGCGTTTGGTGAAATGGGAGAGAGTGAAAAGTTGCTCTTTATTAATAGTATAAGGTCAAGAGATGATGCTTTAAATTTCACCAAAAGCGTTATTTTGTCTTCCCATCAAGCACTTAAAAATTCCAAAAATCTTGCAAATTATGCCAAAATTATCAAGCAGGCAAATTCCACTTATGAAAAGCTTCAAAAAAATGGGAATGTCGGTCTGCAGTTGACTAATTTTGTGCTTCAAGCGTGAAATTCCTACTATAGTTGAAGCCGATTTTTAGGTATAATTTAGGTATGCCTGCAAAAACCAAGACAAAGTACACCGCGCGTGAAATTCAGGTACTTGAGGGCCTGGAGCCGGTGAGAAAAAGGCCGGGAATGTATATCGGTTCTACCGATGCTAGGGGGCTTCATGAGCTAATCCGAGAAATAGTTGATAATTCTGTTGATGAAAGTTTCGCCGGAGTGGCTAATAATATTTGGGTTCATATAGAAAAAGACGGCTCAGCGGCAGTTCGTGATGATGGAAGAGGAATCCCTGTAGACAAACATAAATCGGGTGTTTCTGCTCTCGAGGTAACAATGACTAAGCTTCATGCCGGCGGAAAGTTCGGGGGAGAAGCATATAAAGTTTCCGGAGGATTACATGGAGTAGGAGCGTCAGTAGTTAATGCTCTTTCCAGTGAATTCAGAGTTATCGTTTTAAGAGGCGGTAAAGCTTATTATCAAGAATACATAAGAGGCCAACCTAAAGCCAAAGTTAAGATCGTCAATCAATCCCAAATTGATAAATGGGTGCCGGAATCATGGAATATTAAACTCAAAAACGGCGAGACAGGAACGATTACTCAATTTAATCCTGATAAGACCGTGTTTAAAGATTTCTCGTTCGATAACAAAAAAATAAAAGCATTATTGCGCGACCGGGCTTACTTAATTCCGCAATTAGCTTTTCATCTTTATGACGCGCGAAGTGATGACGAAACACATTACTATTTCGAAGGCGGAATAAAATCTCTTGTTGCCCACTCCAATCGAGGCAAGAATCCGGTATCTTCAGTAATCTATGTGGAAAAAGAACAAGATAATATAAGCTGCGAAGTTGCCCTTCAGTATACCGATTCATACAACGAAAATGTTAAAGGTTTTGTCAATGGAATAAACACTGTTGACGGAGGAACTCACCTTACCGGTTTTAGAATGGCATTGACCAGGTCTGTCGTTGACTATGCCCGCAAAAACGGTGTTTTGGAAAAAATGAGTAAAGGAAAAGGAAGCAAAAACGGCCTAACCGGAGACGACCTAAAAGAAGGATTAACAGCGGTGATCTATATCAAAATGCCCTCGGACGCGCTTCAGTTTGAATCGCAAACAAAAGCCAAGTTAAATAATCCCGAGGTTCAAGGCTATGTTACCTCAGTAGTAAAAAAAGGCCTCGACACATATCTTGAAGAGCACCCCTCGGAAGCAAGAAGAATAATAGACAAGGTAGTTCTTGCCGCTAGAGCACGTTTCGCCGCCCGTGCTGCCAAAGACGCGGTACTACGAAAAGGAGCCCTTGAAGGTGCCAGTCTTCCGGGAAAATTAGCTGATTGTCAATCAAGAGACCCTTCTGTTTCTGAACTTTTCTTGGTGGAGGGAATTTCTGCCGGTGGCTCAGCCAAAAACGGTAGAGATAAAAAGTACCAGGCAATATTGCCCATTGGGGGTAAGATTTTAAATACCGAACGCGCCCATTTGGATAAAATTGTCAAGTTTGAAGAAATAAAAGATTTAATTGTTGCACTAGGCGCAGGCATAGGAGAATCGTTGGACTATGAAAAGCTTAAATACCAGCGGGTTATCATCATGATGGATGCTGACGTAGATGGCGACCATATTAAAACCTTGCTGCTTACCTTTTTTTACCGGCATATGCCCGGGATAATTAGTCGTGGATATCTTTATATTGCTTTGCCTCCATTATATAAGCTGCAGATTGCAAGGAAAACATATTATGTCTATTCAGATGTGGAAAAAAATAAACTTATCAAATCAAAATCTAACGGCAAGGTTAAAGTACAGCGATATAAGGGACTGGGAGAAATGAATCCTGAGCAGCTTTGGGATACCACGATGGACCCGACTCAGCGTATCCTTAAAAAGATTGAGGTTGAGGATGCGGAAGAAGCCGATAAGCTGTTTACTACTTTAATGGGACCAGAAGTCCCTCCGAGACGTAGATTTATCCAAACACATGCCAAGACCGCAACATTGGATATATAAATGTGGTCGCAGTTAGGTGTATATTATTAAATAATCATATGGATATTAAGGTTTTTATTGAAGTTTCAGCAGGAGGACGGGTGAAGTACGAGCTCTGTGAAGAAACAGGTCAACTGAAAGTAGATAGGTTTCTGCATTCATCTTTGATCTTTCCTTTTAATTATGGCTCCATCCCGGGCACTCGAGGTGCGGATGGTGATCAGTTGGATGTTTTGGTTCTATCGTCTGATCCCGTTGAACCTGGGGTTACCATGAACTGCCGCTCAATTGGCGTTCTAGGAATGGAAGACGAGGAAGGACTTGATAGCAAAATAATGGCTGTTCCTAAGGTGGCGATTGATCCAATTTTTGGCAAGTATAGAAGCATAAAGGATATTCCTGAGCCGACACTTAAAGAGATTAAACACTTTTTTAAAAACTATAAAAGCCTGGAGCCGGGCAAGTGGGTAAAAGTAGGAAAATTTAAAGATGGCGGTGCCGCCGAAACCCTCATTAAAAAAACCTTGATCTAATTTTCACCGGTGTCCTTTCGAGTAGGTTATTAAGTATTTTCCTCTTGCTCCTTAGGCTCAAAGTAGGTACAATAAGCTAGGGTGAAAAACCCTTTCTTTTTTTTAAAATTAAAATGGATATTGGTAAAGTAAGGCCGGTAAAAATCACTTCAGAATTATCAAAAAGCTACGTGGATTACGCGATGAGTGTAATCGTCGCCCGTGCTCTTCCGGATGTCCGTGACGGCTTAAAGCCGGTTCACCGAAGAATCCTTTATGCGATGCATTTACTGAATCTCGGGCCCACCTCTTCATACAGCAAATCCGCCAAAGTGGTTGGTGAAGTATTAGGGAAATATCACCCTCATGGTGATGTCGCGGTTTATGACGCCATGGTACGGCTGGCACAAGACTTTTCGATGCGTTATCCCCTCATTCAAGGACAGGGAAACTTCGGCTCGGTTGATGGCGACCCAGCGGCGGCAATGAGATACACCGAAGTCCGAATGAGCAAAATCGCCCCAACCATGCTTTTAGACATTGAAAAGGAAACGGTTAATTTTATTGACAATTTTGACGCAACGCTAAAAGAGCCCGTTTTTTTACCTGCAGTTTTACCAAACCTTCTTTTAATGGGTTGTGAGGGAATAGCCGTAGGAATGGCTACTAAAATGCCACCTCACAACTTAGGAGAAGTAGTAGATGCGATTATTGCCACCATAAAGAAGGGCAAGGTTATTGCCGGCAAAAATCACCAAAAAGCGACGGCAGATTTCGTTATCAAAAAAATTAGCTTAACTGCCGAAAAGCTAAAAAAAGACAAAGTTAACGGAGAATTCTCCCCTACCGATGTCAGCTTCGAGTCGGATATTACCATCGAAGAATTAATTAATATTATTCCGGGGCCTGACTTTCCCACCGGCGCTTCAATCTATGATGCTGGAGCGCTAAAAGACGTCTATACAACCGGTAGAGGAAAAATTAATGTCCGCGGTGTTGCTGAAATCAAACAAGTCAAGCGCGGCAAGCATCACATCGTAATCTCGGAACTCCCATACCAGGTCAATAAAGCAAAACTTGTTGCAAAAATTGCCGATCTTGTCCGAAATAAAAAAATAAAAGGAATTTCCGACCTTCGAGATGAGAGCGATAGAGAGGGTTTAAGAGTAGTAGTTGAACTTAAACGTGATGCAAAACCCAAAGCGGTCTTAAATAATATTTATAAGCATACCCGTTTGCAAACCACCTTTCCGGCTAACTTTGTTGCTTTAGTTAACGGCACTCCTTATACCGTTAACTTAAAGCAAATTCTCGTCGAGTATGTTAAACACCGGCAAGGGGTAGTAATCAAAAGGACAATATTTGAGCTAACCGCAGCAAAAAGAAGGGCTCATATTTTAGAAGGGTTGATGATTGCTCTTAACAATCTGGACGCGGTAATAAAAACAATAAGAAGAAGTAGAACTCAAGAAGCGGCAAAAATCAACTTAATGAAGCGCTTTAAATTAACCGATATCCAAACAACCGCAATTTTAGATATGCAACTGAGGCGGTTAGCAGCTCTTGAGCGCCAAAAAATTGAAAACGAGTACAAACAGATTAAGAAACTGGTAGATAGATTGATTGCTATCCTTAAAAACCCCAAGAAAGTCTTGGATATAATTTCCAAGGAGGTTCTTGAGCTAAAGGAAAAATTCAAAGACCCCCGCCGGACAAAAATCTATAAATCAAAAATTGCCGAATTTTCGGAGGAAGACTTGGTAGCCAAAGCAGACACTTTAATTACTATCACAAAAACCGGGTATGTCAAAAGAGTCCCCCGGGGTACCTACAGAAGCCAACGCCGTGGTGGTAAGGGGGTTGTAGGAATGACCACTAAAGAAGAGGACGAGATTGACCACTTAATTTCGGCAACCACTCACGACACGCTTTTATTCTTTTCCGACAGGGGCAAGGTTTATGGAACCAAAGCCTGGGAAATACCTGAAGTCTCGCGCCAGGCAAAAGGGCAAGCTTTAATTAATATCCTCGACCTGGAGCAAAATGAAAAAGTGTTAACAATATTGCCGATTGCTAAAGACCACTCAGCTAAGAACTTAGTGATGACGACCTCGCTGGGCATGGTTAAAAAAACCAGACTATCGGAATTTAAAAATATGCGCACTTCGGGACTAATAGCCATCAGACTAAAGGCAAAAGACTCTCTGGTTTCTGTCCATGAAACTTACGGAAAAGACCATGTATTAATAATTTCTAAAAATGGAAAAGCAATCCGGTTTCCGGAGGCAAACGTCCGCGCTATGGGCAGAGCCACTACCGGAGTTCGCGGCATAAAGTTAGAGCCGGGAGATACTGTAATTGATATGAATATTTTCCCGGAGAAATTAGTAAGGCCGAAAGATAAAAGAAGAAAGGTATATCGGGACATTTTGACGATATCGGAGAAAGGGCTAGGCAAAAGAACAGGCGTTCATCTTTTCCCTGTTCAAAGAAGGGCAGGGAAGGGAGTAAAGGCAGCTCAAGTGAATACTAAAACCGGCCCACTGGCATGTGCCGCAATGGTTGATGACAAAATAGAACTTGTTGTTTTAACCAGCAAAGGCGGACAAGTTATCAAGCTTCCATTGAGAAATGTTCCCCGAATGGGAAGAGCCACTCAAGGAGTAATCCTTATGCGTTTTGCCAAAAAGACTGACCGCGTCGCAGCCGCGACAACTTTGGCCAAAAACCCCGATTCCAAGAAAAAATAATCCTCTGGGTCGCTTATTTTGAAATACAACAACCTTCAAGCTTTCCCCCCTTTGCCGTGGAAAGACGAGTGCACATCTTTTAAATGTTTGTGGGTGACGTGGGTATAGATTTGGGTGGTCTGAATATTTTTGTGACCCAGCATTTCCTGAACGCTTCTTAAGTCTGCGCCCGCCATAAGTAAGTCGGTGGCAAAACTGTGCCGGATTACATGAGGAGTTACCTCTACCGGTAATTTTATTTTCCTGGCATATTTTTTAATCATTCTTTGTACCGACCGGACAGACAGACGCATTTTATCGTCCGGGGTTGAGGGGTCCGTCTTCCCCTTGTGTCTGATAAATAACGGCTTGTAGTTGTCGCGTCTGGACCTTAGATATCTTTTTACCCATTCAGAGGCCCTGGCAGACAAGAACACTACTCTTGCTTTTCCTCCCTTACCGACAATGCCGAACTCGCGCCTGTCTAAATCTATTTTATCGCGGTCAAGCTTAGCCAGCTCTGATACTCGCAGGCCGGTGGAATATAAAACCTCCAATATTGCCTTATCTCTCTTTCCATTTATCTTTGACAATGACGGTGCATTTAAAAGCCTATCAACTTGTTCACCGGTTAAAAATTGTATTTGGCGGTCGCTGACTTTAGGTAAATCGATTTTATCCGGAGACATAACTTTATAATCATTTTTTATGAGCCATCTTAAAAACGACCGCAATGCAATCACATGATAACTTTGAGTTTTTCGGGATAGAGTTCCACCTTTACCGTCGGTCTTTCTGGATAAATACACTCTATATTGACGGACTATTTCGGGATTAATATCACGAAGCTCAAGTCTGATTCCTCCATCCTTCAGCCAATTTAATAATCTTCTTAAATAATGTCTGTAATTCCTAATAGTCAGGGGAGAGGAGCCTTTTTCAACTTCCAGGTATTCTAAAAACTGCTCAATCTTTCGGCCAATTTCTGACGACGCAGGCGCTGAGAATTTTTTATTCGAAGTTGATTTGTTAGGAGCAGGGGGCATCCTAAAATTAGTATATCGCTCAGAATGGGGAGTGTCAATATTGTGCGACTAACCA
>SDBT01000987.1_pt1 | contig 48164 bp, 43 predicted proteins | sample 2277101 | NCBI WGS metagenome assembly SDBT01 (sample SAMN10404973, study PRJNA504765) | marine sediment metagenome | isolation source: marine sediment core GS10_PC15, 103 cmbsf | place: Arctic Ocean: Southern Knipovich Ridge | collected 2010 | reverse complement strand
TTTTCACGTAAAACTTCTTAATAGCACACAAAATGCTTGGGGTACTTATGAGCTCACCAAATTACATTCTGGCTATTGGTATGATGTAGGTACCTCTCATCTCTATGTTTCAGATATTTCAGCCTGGCTAGAAGAAAGGTTCAGTGACAATATGTCTAGTGGCAATTCTCCTCCTTTCGATTTCAGTGACAATATGTCTAGTGGCAATTCTACTCCTTTCGATGAAAAAATATTTGTACTTGGAATTCCTGTTGTTGCTTTGCTAGTACTAGTGATCCTTATTTATCTCAAAAGAATTAAATCGAGTCGTTAATGAAAAATAATTTCCTAAAGCTGCAATGGTTACCACATGGTTCTTGAGTGAAAAACTTTCACCTCTATTTGAGAAATATGAGGAACTTGATTTTGGGATAGGTATTGATCATGGGGAAGTTTTCATTGTAAGAGCAGGTATCTCAAGAGACGCAAACAACAATGATCTGGTGTTTATAGGAGATTGCGTGAATTTTGCCACCAAAATCGCAGATCAAGCTAAAAGTCCTGACCACGTTGAAATTTCTTTGCATACTTACAATAACTTGGAAGAAGATCGAATATATACAACTAGAGATGGTGAAAGAGTGAATATGTGGAGAGATGGATCTGTGACTTATAAAGGGGAGAAACGGAAAACAAAGATAACAAATTGGTATCATACTTTATGACGGAAGAAGAAGTAAAAATAATTTATCCTTAATGGGAGATTAGAAGAACTACTGTGGTGAAAATGATTTTTTTACAACCCATTCAAGCTGCGGATGTTGTTTGACTCTCGCTAACCTATAGTTCTTTATATAAAAAACTCCAATTGATCAGGATCTTCCCCATGTTTCTTTACAAATTCTTTATAGTCCCTACTATGCTTGGATGCAATAAAAAACTGTGTGGTCTGTTCAAAATACCACTCAACTTTAGATTGAGCTATTATCCCCGATTCAAAACGATAGTTTTGTTCACTGTCTTCGTTTTCATCATCATTAAACGTAAATAAATCTGTTATAGGATATTTTATCGTATATTCTTTATCTTCTAAGAGTCTCCTAACAAGATTTACACAGTCTTTTATACTTCGAGTAATTTTTGTAACCTCTAAACAGAAAATTTTGATGTCCTCTATTGAAATCCATCCCTCAACTTCAATCTGTTTATCAATATAATCTTTAAGAAGAAGTAATTTGTCACCAAATTTCGTAATTGATTTTTTACTCAAGATTGGAGGAGATTTTATTATATAATCATGCAATGGATAATTTATCAGAGATGTTTTTGTTTTTAATGGAATAAATATAGGTGAAACGTTTTTTAAATAAAATAAAGGCCTCTTACTCTTCAAATTCTTACTTAGTTCTAAATTTTTATACTCTAAATATATTTTCATCAGTTTAAAAATCGTGTTGAAAAATTAAAAGAAAAAACCATCCAAAAAGAAACTCAAGTCAAAACAATACAAAAACAGCAGATCCCTGACAAGAAAAAACAATTAAGAGAAATTGCTAAGAAGGAGAAGAAGCTAAAAGAAGTTAAGAGAGAGAAAGAAATTACGAAAACAAAGTTATCTACGATTGGAATGGTTCGGGATTTCACAAAGCAAATAGTCCCTGTGTTACGAAGACAACACGTTATGGTAATCTCGGAATATTCATCAGAGATATTTTCATATCTTATGAATAATGAAGAATATGAGGGAATAGAAATTACTGAAGATTATGAACTGCGAATATTACAATCTGGGAAGAAATACGATCTTACAATTCTATCTGGTGGAGAACAAGTCATTTCATGTCTTGCTATTAGATTAGCAATTGCCAAATTATTAGCTAACCAGGATATTATGTTATTAGATGAACCAACCGTAATGCTTGATAATTATAGACGGAAAGAATTAGTTGAAGTCTTCGATAAAACAAAACCAGTTCGACAGACAATAATCGTTACACATGATACAGAATTTGAAAGAGTAGCAGATTCAACTTTTACTGTTATCAAGCGTGGAGGAAAAGCAAAAGTGATTGCTGAAGAAATAGATCATATGGTTTCACAACAAAAGAAATATCAGGCTCTTACACAAGAACGATTCCAGCAATTAGAGATATAAGATGAGGTGGATTAAATTAAAAATCCTGAAATCAGAATATCTTCTATTATTCCCGTATCTGAAGCAAATGGCCCAGGACCTCATTATACAATATGGTTTCAAGGGTGTAATCTCAAATGCCCAGGTTGTTTCAACGTACATACGCATAAGAATTCAAATGGATTTACTAGATTTATTTCATCAATTTTAGAAGAAATAAAGACTAAATGGGAAACAGAACAAATTCGAGGAGTAACGATAACAGGTGGGGAACCATTTCAGCAAGTTAAAGGTTTAATTCAACTTGTTAAAGGAATTAAAGGAATTGAGGAAATGGGTATAATTGTTTTAACTGGATATGAGGAAAAAGAACTAGTAAAAATGCCAGAATTTGATGCTATAAAAAAATCTATTGATTTGATAATTGCTGGACGATATAATGAGCAACAAAAGTTCCAGAAGGGATTGAGAGGATCAAGAAATAAAGAATACCTTTTCTTATCAGGTGAATACTTACTGGATGACTTCGTTTCTATTCCTGCGTTAGAAATTACAGCAAATAAGAATGGAATAATTACACTCACAGGGATAAAGCCTGATTTACTTAATAACATGGATTATCAGGGAGAATAGCAGATTCTTGAGATTAGGAAAATTTACTTCTTAATCCTGAAATTTTTTTCTTCGCCAGATTAACCCAGAAAGAAATATTCCTGTGGCAACCAGTGAGAACAGTTCAAATCCGCTTACATCTATTGTATCGGATTTTGTTTCCCCTCGTTTACGACCTGAATGTTCTAGATATGAAAAGGTTTTCTCATCCGTAGGAGTGGTTTCAGATGTGGACAAAGAATTATTTGAACTACTATAAAGGTTGAAACTGGGACTAATTACAATATCCGAACTAGTTGTATTAAACACCATTTCAGCAAGTAAATAATACTGTCCTGTAGTATTTACTGTTCCTAAGTCAAGTGAAAAATCGTCATAAGAATTACCATCCAGATAATATCTTTCAGATACGGTATTTATTAAGGTACGACCTGAAGCATATAGATCAATATACACACCTACGTATCCTGAATGACCTGATGGAAAATCAGGGTCGAAATTGGCATTAACTCCGTCGTCTAACCAGTCATCATCTGAATCATATGTTATATAATCAAAATCGTAAAAAAAAGGTAGCAGTCCAAGTCTGAATGTGGTTGTAGTAAAAATATCCGCCACTTCAGCTTCATATAATAATTCTCCAACAATGTAATAACCACCAGGGTATTTAATTTCCCCTAAGTCTACAATGAAGGTATCAGCTTCATAACCTTCAATAATATGATTAGAAGAAATATTGAGAACTGGTAGCTGAGTTATTGCTGAGTACAGAGTTATTATTACAGTTATTTGCCCTGATTGATTTGATGGAAAATCGGGGTCATAATCAACTCTTACGCTATCATCAATGTCATCATCATTTTTATCATACTTACGGTAATCAAAATCAAAGAAATATGGGAGTAATCCTAACCTGAAAGTGGAAGTTGTTTTTGTGTCAACAAGGGCTGAATTGTAAAATAACTCTCCGAAAAGAAAATATTGACCTGCAGGGTGGCTTCCAATATCAAGTGTGAAATAATCATATTCAGTTCCATTAATTAAATAATTCTCCGAAACATCATGAATTAGATTACCTGCGTGTGTTAGTAATGATATAACTATGGTTATGTTTCCTGAACCTCCTTCAGGGTAATCAGGATCAAATAAAGCTTCTACTAGATCATCAAATCCATCAGAGTCCGAATCAGAAGTTGTATAACCAAATGAGTAGAAATATGGTTGCGTATTGGTTGCTGCAATCTCGTTTATTGGTATTTGGATAATTACAAGCAGACAGAAAGCCCAGAAGATATTTTTCCTCATTATTCATCAACCACAAAAAGAAAATTCAAGTTAATACTGATATTAAGATGTTTACTTTATATTTCAAATGTGTACTTATATATAAAAAAAAAGTGATGAAATAAGAATTTCCTCCACGTTAAAGTTTCTAAAGGTTCATCTAATACTACGTTACCCATTAAAACTGAGGATTTTATTTTCCCTGAACTTTTTCTAGTTTTTGCACCTCTAATTCACAATTATCAGAGAAAGTAAACTCCACATTGTCAATAGAATAGAGAGAATCTAATCTCAAAATATCTGCCGTGATTCTAAAATTATCGATGAAATATTCTTTCTTAAAATGGTTCATCATCTTAAAAGATCGGAAGGCATTTCTAGGTAAATTCCCGATCTTTGTATACCTGGGATACTTTGGACGAAATTTGAGTGTTACTAACGGAGCTATAATTTTTCCAATTACATTTATTTTTTTGTTTATGTTGACCACTATAGTAATTGCCTTTGTAGCTCTCATCTCCTGATTTATTTCAACTTTTCCCTTTGTACTAACTGTGTGAGCCTCTACTGTTTCAGCTTTAAGAGAACCCACGACCTCTAAATGTTGCGTCTGGATTGTTCCACCAACCTCACATTTTCCGTTAACACGAATTTCATTCGCACTTATTAGATTTTTCTTCACTTGTAGGAAGTTATTTTTTTGGCAGTTGTGAGAATGGAGCCTTTTGTTGATTCTAAAGTTCCACCAACAGTCATCCCGGTGGTTTTAATCGTAAAAGCTTTTAAATTTCCGTTAATTACTCCAATACCCACAATTTCAAGATCTTCTTCAAAATCTCCACTATCTAAAGTAAACACTCCAAATTTTCTCAATTTCTCACCAATTTACTTTGTTAGGTTAAAGAAAATGATAACCCAATACGACTAAGCTTCTAGAGGTTCATTAAGCGCTTCTGTACCTTTTAGTACAAATAGACCATCTTTAATAATGTCAATTTGTTCACCCGATTTCTTGATTGCTGTAATAAAGCCTAGAGAATCGAACGCTAGAGTAATATCTATATGCTTATTACAATAAGCTTCATTGATATCTGTCTTTCTTTGGATCGATTTTTCATTATCCACTGCCTTGATGATTTTGTTATTAAATTGGTTATATCTTTTTGTCTCTTCGTCTCTTGAAAAACAAGTGTCACCCATAGCAAAATGTGGGCCGGTTTTTTCTAGAATTAGTACTGGTAGAACATCCATTATATTATGCTTTTTTGAAGCAACATAGGCCTTAGTGTTTGTACCAATAGCGAATTCACCTATTGGCAGTGTTTTATGGGGAAAAAGAAGATTTTCTTCGATATACTTACGATTTTTCTCATTTGAATCAAAATTTGTACAGCTATAATCTTCAATATAACCATCCTTGAACGTAAGGATAAGATTATCATATCTCATCTCTCTTAGGAATGCTAATTCTGTATGTAATACTCCATTTGTACCAGTTAATTGTGGAGAGGTAAAAACTTCTCCAGCTGGGATATTAACAGATGCCCCTGAGTTCAAAAAGTTTGTTTCTTTTTCAGGGTCTACCAGAGGTGGGAATTTAACAATTAAATCTGTTTTATTTTCACCCATTCCTTTGACATGAGCTGAATCGGCTTGGTCTAGGACATCAACCATGATTTGTTGGATTTTTTCATATTTATACGAATCAAGCATATTGATCTCTATTGTATCCTCGAAGATCTGTTCAAAATTCTCTCCAATATCTGGGGTGGGAAATGCAATAATACAAAAGGAGGTTTCAGCTCTCGGTGTGTATGAATCAATAAGCATATGTAAACTATTCATAAGTTCTTGGAAGAGTTTTTGTTGTTCATCGGTAAGAGAAAGATTTTCTTTTTTACTTTCAGGACTAAAAGGTTTTTCACCAAATTTTTCCAAGGCTAAAATCCCACTATAATCAGTTAACACTTCCTTATTTTTCTCCAAACCCTTTTTATAACTCTCGGTGAATATCTCATTATACTCCTTGGAGAGATAGAGTGCACTATCAAATTTATGATCAAATTGATACTGTTTGTTAAATGAACTTGATTCTACTACTCGAACAGTAGATTCTAATCCTTGTGCTCTAAATTCTTTTATTACTGTTCTATAAAGTTTTTCAAAACCGACCGTATAGACCAATCCAATGGTAGATTTCTTAGATACATCTTTGAAATCTCTTTTGAATCCCTTAAAATATGCTTTAACGATTTCTTTAGCTATCTGATTCAGTTTTTCTTCGGGATAATCAGCTAAGAATTTAGCTGTTTTAATTTCATTCTCACTAATATACTGTCCCGTTCTTAGAAGATATCTAAGATCATTCAAGTCAGAATATTCAATTATATCGGTGTAGTATCTGAATTCTTTATCAAATTCTGATTTAAATCTATAAGAGACCTCCCGAGATTTTTCTTTTTGTTGAATACTAGTCATTAGACTTTTTAGTTCTTCATAGTCAATTTTTTTGTCTTGAAGGTAATTATAAACGTCAATAAATAATGCGTTGTACTCCTCCATTTTATAGACTTCATGTTTAAACGCAAAAACGATATAACTTCTATTAAGGGTATAGAAAAAGGAAATTAACTGACCAAATTGATCTCCAAATAGTTTTACACAGTAACTAGGATTTGTGTAACTAGACGCATAATTTTCAGGTAAAACTTCAATATAATGTTGTTTATTTTCTTGTAGCAATTCTTCTAAGCTTTTTGATTCAAAATAATCATTATCTACAACGCTTTCGTAATCACACAGAGAGATTATTTGGATTGCACAATAATTGATAAAGCGCATATATGACTCTTTGTCTCCAAAATTCTCTGGATTGCTAGTTTTGTTCATTATTTCTTTAATTTGATTAACAGATTGTTTATAACGAGTTAAAATCGGCTTATTTTCTTTTGAATAAAAATTCTTCATGTCAAACATTTTGATATTCCTCTAAATATAATAAATGAAGGTCAAAATTATTTTGAAAATATTTTAATTAACAACTGATAACTTCTGATAATTTTCTATCAGTATTCTGCGTTTGATTTCTTTGTTAATATTTCCATTTTATACCTTATTTTTATGGTAAAAATTCTACAGAAGAAAAATGTCAATTTTTGAGTTTAGTATATTAAATACTGTTGATAGGAATTGTAATACGAAATATCGTCTCAAAATCAGGCTCTAGACCTATTTTCCAACCATGTGCATGAACTCTAGTTATTAGAGCCATTTTTTATTTAGAACGTCATTTGATTAATCCTGGCACAAATTTAAAATTTGATTTTCAATTAGACTATTTAGGATTTCCTTTATTATTTGTATTATTCCATTTCATTATATCTGTATGTATTGTAATTGATGCCAAGGAATTACCTAAGGGAATTATTCAAATCACTAGGAAAACAAATGGAATAAATAGTAATCATAGTACGAGTAGACTAATTATCTTAGTCAAAGAGAGATTTTTTTTGAATATTTGACTTTATACCTTTTCAGTCTGATTATCTTCTTGCTTGGACATGGGTTGCATGCTGGGACGAATTATCTTAATCTTTTAGCTAGAGAAAATACGATCGACACATTAAATCCACTCTTTTACCAACAAATTTGGCTATTAGATGAAGTGATTAGTCATTGGTTTTTGTACACAGGATTAATCATTCAAATATTTCTTCTGGGATTTTTAAATTTGAATTTACCTTCAATTCGTACTATATCCTCCAGAGAACGGGTATTTATAATTCTAGGGTCAATATCTTCTGCTATTCTTTGGGTACCTTTTGCGGTAGAAGGTGAGTATGCTTGGTGGGGGATATTAATGGCTTTTATCATGATCATTTATTTTATTAAAGAATTAAATAAGAGAAAATCGAAAAGCTCCGTCAAAGACTTATTCGGAAAATATTTGATAGTGTTTTTTTTAATAATTTTCTTCATTAGCTCAGTTTTAGGTTTCATTTCATATTATATTATCTTTGGGAGCTTTATTCAACCATCATCTTTGCTAAGAGGATAGATTGGTCATAGGAGATAAAATAAACTTATTATTCGGATAATAAGTCAATCCCTTGGTATGTGATAGAGCTTATTTGCTGACTAAAGTGTTTAACTACTGTTGGATTTGTCGAGAATATACCTATTAATTCTTCCTCTTCAGAAAGTGGTAAAATACCGATTAAAACTTCTTCTTGATCTCTAATGCAGGCCCAGTAGTCTGCAACAGCAGACTTCATTCGAACACCTGTAGCAATCACTCGTTTGAGAATGTTATTCGGAACTCGGTCGAACTCACCAACAATCAGTGTTCTGTTACGAACTTGAGGATCCAATTTTGTTGTAGTTATTATTGTTTGAACTTCTGGTTCAGGCATACACAGTGTTAGAGAAGCTTTTGAACGTGAAACCATGTCTCGAAGCAATAGAACAAAGGTGGTTTCACCGAAAAGGAGCTCCGTTGTTAATCCGCTTTTGACTTCTTTTGTGGATGATGTGGAGGAGAGCTTTTGTGATAGGTTTTGGATTGCGTCAAGCCGATTCTTCATTTCACGAATCGTATACGTTAAAGCTGATACTTCTTTTGTGATCAAATCTTGTTGTAAACCAATATTATATTTGATTTGGTTAACTAAGTCTTGGACAACATTACGATCATCGTCTGAGATTAATTCAAGAAACGAATTCATTTCTGTTTTCAAGTTATCTTCAAGTTCTGCTAATTTCTTTTCTGAAGAATTTTTAATCGAAATTAAAGTGATTGGATCATATGCTAGTTGGAATGCTTTTAAAAAAGGAGTTTTTGCAAAATAACGGCCTATTTTTCCTGGAATCCAGTCGACATATTCTCCTCCGATTAGTACTTCCATCGCGTCTCTTACTTGCATATAATTTAATCCACACAGTTGACTTATTTGTCCTAATGTTAACCTTTGATTACCAACTGACAATAATGCTGTATAGACTAAGCTTTGGTTTTCATTTAATCCTAAAATGTCGAAAATAAGCTGTTGCTCTTCTGCTGTTAAAGTAATTCCCGTCATCGTTCATCTACATTTGAGATTGTTCATGCCTTAAGATGATTTTCTAATTGGAATACATAGTTAGTTAAAGGTATCTTGTATAATACTGGTCATGATCCTCTAGAATTCTCTACTCTTGAGATTGTTCATATTCTAAGATCAGTTTTTCAATGAAATCTAATGTTATCCAATTTTGATAAGCAATAATTATGAATTTCCTGCCTGATTTTGATTGAATTTTTGCATTGACTCCAGTTCGAGTATTTATATATGAGTTAAACTTTTCAAAAAGGTTCTTGTCTGTATTAGGTAGAGGAAAAATTCCATAGTTTGCCGATTCAGGGTTATCTTTCAGATAAAATCCACTTGTTCTTCGTGTCAGAGAAAATTGTTCTGAAGAACTTGTATTTTTAGGTAAATCGAAAGTATCAGCAACATTCTGTAATATTTCTTTGAATGAATTTTTAGTGGCACAAATTGGACATTTCCCCGTAACCTTGAGAGTCTCGGCGAAATGCTGAAGATGGAAAGGATTTTGGCAGGATGGGCAATAAATGACCTCCTCTTTCTCAGAAATAAGTTGTCGACACACACTACAATGTTCCCTTAATGAGGTAATATTTATAATTCGAGACCCTTTTTTTGAGTCAATCCAGAATGAAAGATTACCATATTTATCACGAGAGTAACCCCCAGCTTTCGGTTTTATCGGATTATAAATTTGGAGTCTTATTCCAGCTTTAATATAGGTATAATCCTCATCACCCCATAAATACAGAGATCTCACCTCAGAATTCTTGATATCTGATATCCGTACTGTTCGATAAGGAGCTGGGCCGTATTTTTTTTTGTCAGAACATTGCTCTATAGCTAGACACTCAAATTCAATGTTAATCATTTCTTCGTCGGTTTGTGAGTTGTTGTGAGTAAGTAGAGAAATCGCTTCTTGAAAGCTTACTTTCCTAGTGGTCATTTCGTTCTAACCGGCAAAAATCTAATCAAAAAGAGCATCTAAATCGCCTCTAATAACCCTTCCTTAATTGGCAATTAAAATCTTGATTGATGCTCTGTGAAAATACAAGAAATATATTCATTATATTTGATAGCTTTATCTGAATATCGCAGTTGTTAAAGTTGAGTTATTTCAAAGTTACTAACCATTCTAGGTTTCTTTGCTATTTCTCTGAAAGAAATATTATGAAAGTTCTCAAGAAAAGACTCATTTGCCAAAAAGTTTATTATAGAGAGAAGTCTATTCAAAGAATAGAGTATGTAGTGAGGAGGTATTCTCATCACCAAGTTTTGTCCATATTGTGTAGCTGATATTTCTAAAGGTAGTGTATACTGTCTTAATTGTGGTAAAAAATTACCAGATGACTTATTTACTCCAATAGAAGAAAAAATCGTTTCAGCTCCTCCAATTCCCGATATTGGATCCCATTCTCATGTATATGACCCATTAAACATATATAAGATATTTGAATACCATCCAAGTAAAAAAGCTCCATTAGATGCACGGTTTATAGCATTATTGATTGATGGATGTATTACTGGAGCTTTGTATAGGTTTTGCATCGGGTGGCTTTATGATGTTATAAAAGATGGTGTTAGAGAGGGTCAATCCGTTGGAAAAGGTATGCTTGGATTACGAGTCGTTGACTATAATACAGGAGTACCAGCAACAATTTATCAGTCATTTCTTCGCAATTGCATTGGAAGCTGTATCGATATAAGTTGTTGTTATCTTGTTGCTTTTATCGACAAGGATAGACGTCGTATTGGTGACCATATTGCTGGAACTGTAGTAATCCAAGATAAATAGTGAACTGATCTGGTTGAGGTAAATATGAATCTAAAACCAATAACATTGTTCTTATTATTGGTAATTTGTAATATTTTAATATTAACACCTCAAGTTGTCCCTGTGAATTCTTTTCAATACTATGAAGATTCGTTTTTCCCTGAAGTGACGCAAGCTGATTTTAATTTATCATTATCTGAAGGAAACCACACATTAGTTTTAGATAATACTGGATTTGCCTCAGGAAGACATTATTTAAACCGTAAAGCCGCATATTTTAATTATTCCATCGTTCTGCCTGATATAAACATGACGCTTTCGAATAAGTCTTTCCCCCTTCCACTAACATCACAATCAGTCTTTCACAGTACTTTCACAATAAATCATACCTCCACACTTGTTTCAATTAGAATGTGTGCGTCTGCAAATGTGACAGTTTTTATGACTAATGAGAAGGGACTCGAAGATTTCCTGAATGAATGGCTGAACGCATCAATGCCACCGAGGCAACCTCCTTCAGTATTCCAAGTTTCTATTTTAATCATGGCAATATCATTCATAATCGTTATAATGCTTTTTATTTGGTACAGACATAGAAAATTAACAGAATCGATATACAGTTATGATTCACTTGATACAGTTATGATTCACTTGAATATTAAATAATTACGATCTTAATATGCATTACTCGGAAAGATTTTGCCTAAATTGTTCAATTTTAGTCATTTTTTCATTATTGGGAAGATCCTTCCAAATTAGTAACTGTTTTCGAATATTTTTAATAAATTTTCTGACTAAGGCTTCCCATGCCATTAATACACCTTCTAATCGAATTAATTTGATTTCAAACGCCCAATGTTGCTTATTCTTATCAAAATAAATGATAAAATTCATTATTTGTACTATTCCCATATCGAATGGAGCTAGATTAAGGGTAGAAGTTAATATTTTTTTTTCGCCTTCAAAGTTTTTAATCACAATATTATGTACAAAGAATGGGCCTCCAACGCTCTCTGATTCATATATTAAAAGGTACTCACGAAGAAATTCAATGATTCCTTCAGCTTCTTTTTCAGTTGACGTTATAAACGGTAATTCTATATGCCATTTTATATCACCTTCTACTTCTTCTGGTGATGTTGTTAATTTCCAGCTTCTCTTAAGAGAGGGTACAGACATTTGACTTGATATTTTCAGTGGATATATAATGCTTAGAAGTATTCCCACAAAGCTAAAGGTTAGTACAGCAAGAACTGCTCCTGATGAATAATTGACTGGTAAAGTTACTGGAATTAATCCAACAGCTGAAATTATTCGAATAAAGGTTATTCCTCCTAGATAACCTAGTGTCGATCCTATCATTACAGCTACAACAGATTCTATCAAGAAAAGGGTTACAATGTGGGTTGGTGTGAGTCCTAAAGATGTAAATGTAGAAATTTCTCTTTTGGATCCATATATGGTTGTGATCGAGGTGTGAATCATGAGAAAAATAGCTATCACGATAGGAAAAATCAATTCAGTTAAATTGTTCCTAAATAGAGCGCTGACAGACGTGTACAGAGTTAATGAAAAGGATAAAAGGCCTATACTTGTCAAGTTAATGGTTGTACGAATCTTATTGTTCTTCATTCTGGAGATCCCTGTTTTAAGAGATACAAAAATTGCGGACATCCTACTCGTACCTGTAAAGTGGGATCCCAAAATTTGTTTCTGTTTACTCTTGAGAAAATCATAACTAACTTGAAAGAACAAAAACATTGAAGGAAGAACTGAAACAACATTTATTACACCTATAAGAGTTATGAAAAGATGGGGTGCTACATGAAATGCTGGATGAATGAAATAAAAGAAGGAAAAAGTCACCACGTAGATCGAGATTGAAGTAAAAAACCATTTACGAGAGGAATTTACCGTAAAAAGAAGCTGAGACATAATAAGAGAGAAAGGGATGAGAAAAAAAGAAAAAAGTATTGCAGTTGAAATTGCGCCTGTAATGACATTTTGGGCTTGTCTAAGGGTATAAAATGACCTTTGGTAGATTTCCTTTATGGTTTCAATGGCATTTACATACTCAAAGTTGTTTTTAAGTTGAATTGCATCACGAAGAAGCGTAGTTGCATTCTGGAAGTTTTTATCCACTTGATCATCATAAATACTGAATGATTTATATAAATTAATGTAAGATTGTGTAAGAAAGCTGATATCTCTTAAGGTTATGAATCCTGATAGGCCTAAATTTTTGAATTCACCTAATCGGACCTGATATCCGTTTCCTCGTAATGAAAAATCACTAGAATTCGTTGCATACACTACTAGCATGCCATCTGGAAGTTCTCCTAACAATATAGAAGACATATTCGGAGAAACAAAAACTAAACTAACAGTTTTTGTACCTAAAAACCCATAAGAGAACATCTGGTTGCGAGTTTCAGTATTTAAAACCTGGTATGTAATGAATTCAGCTGATATGGATTGATTAAATGGATGAGCAACCCCGAAAAGGCCAATCGTTCCACAATTAAATACAGTTGGGTTAATTACTGTTTCTTTGTTAATCAACTTATTTGATTGCTTGAAAAATTCACCATATGTCCCGAAATTATTTGCTTTTATTAAATTACCTCTAGAATCAAACATGTACGCTTCAACGGTAAATTCAAGAGGATTATCAGGTTGAGAAGAAGATATTCCTCTTACATGATAATAACCGTCTGAATCAGTTCTTGTGTAATACGAGTATATTCCCTGAGTATCTGAAACCGAATCTCGTGAGGTTATTCGAATAATTGCATTAGGAACATTAGATAACCAGGCTGTTGTCTCATTATATTCTTTACAATTTCCCTTAATAGAGCCAAATCCAACAAATGACGAATGCGATAATGAAAAATCTTTATGAGCTAAATCAAGGTAATTTCCAAAGGTTTCTTCATTGACAAGTTGGATTATCACACAAAAGGAATAGACGACTTGTGATTTAAGTTGATCAAGTTGAAGATAATTTGGTAGGTCAAATGGTGTGTTAAAGCGTAAACGATGCGTACTGGCTGTGTAAAGTGATAATCCTAACACGTTCGATGTTATAAATGGTTCATGATCCCCGATAAACGTGATAGGAGCGATGGATTCAAAATTTTCCAAATTTATGTAAGATTCGATACTAAATGAATAACCTGTCTCCTCTCGAATACGTGAGGCATAACTAAGAAAGAAATTTTCCCCGATAGTCTTTAACCGACCGAAAAGATTATTTCCCAAAGTATATCTAAGATTCAATTTATAGAGGTACCCGTAGGGATTAATTCCGATTTCATCATTTGTAGCTGAAAGATCAAGAGAGAGGAAAAATTTTATTCCTCCTTTAATATTTAAAATGTCATAATTTTGATAAACAAATTCCCTGGCTCCTGCAGCAGCTTGATTATGACCTGAAAGAGCTAAAAACATTATTGTTTTCTGCGGGGTAATATCTTCATCTTTTAAGACACGAATAAGCTCAAGTAATGTCGCAATGCCACAAGCTTCATCAGCACCTGGTGCAATAGAGGGGATAACAGACGATGAGTCATAATGAGCAGAGATAATGATGACATCCTCATCCAATCCAGGTAAAAATCCCATTACGTTTTTCGCTTCAATAGTTATCCATTCAATATCTGAAAAAAGGGTAATAGACTGATTTGTATTATAGCTGAATTGCTTCAATATGTTTGCAGTTGTTTTATTATGGACGTAAATTCGAGGAAATTCAAGAGGGATATCTAAAGATTTAGTTTTCGCTTCATATCTGTCAGTGTCAGTTGGAGGTAAATAAATGACTGCTTTCCCTCCAAGACTCGCCACATTGATCCAATTGTCATTAGAATTGAATTCAAGGACAATAATCGAATCTTGGATCTTTTTATTGTTCAAATCGCTATAGGTTCCAGAACCCCCGTATATTAAAGTGCCTGATAAACCACTAGACGGAATTTTACAAGTCTGAACAGAATTAGGAACAAGAGCATGAGCTGTATAATTTTCTCCATTTATAAAAAGCCTTGTTTCACGATCATATGGAATTAGAAGGGGGTAAGTAATAGTATGGACATCCGATAAATTTTGTGTTTTGAAGAAGTCCTGGATGTAATTTGTTGCCTGTACATATCCTGGATACCCAGTTACTCGGCTTCCAAAACTAGATAAATTAACTATATGATCCTCGATGTTCGGAAAGTATTTACTTGTAATCTGTTCTCCATAATATTGAAAATCAATTATTTCCTCTAAATTAGTTGTAGGTGTATTTACAAAGGGTAAAATTTCACCAATTTTGTTTAAATACGTGAAATCGTCAGATTGAGGGGATTTTGGAGTGTAATCTGTCATTATAGAGATTATAGAGATCAACAAACAAAAAATAAGAACAATACGAAATTGCTTGGATGTCAAAAAAGCGTTATTCATCATTTACTTCCTTTAAAACTAGGTTATGAGTACAAATATTCCATAGAGTCTTAGATAATTATAGCTTTTTCTAGACAAATTCAAAATGGTGAAGAATTATAAATTAACAATACTATGACAAGATTCAAAAAGCTAATTTTGAAATAATAAAAATTAATAGTTCCAGAATCAATTAATAATTGGAATCTCAATGACAACCATACCAGAACTCATCGGAATGTATATTCGTGGTTTAAAACAACTATTTTTTTATAGACCTTGTAATGGAGAAAAGGGAAAACTCTCGAGATTAAAGATAATCATACTTATCGCGAAATCATCCCGCCCAAAGAGTGACCAATTAAATGTACAAAGTCATATTTCTTCTCAAACATGTACAAAATTTGATCGATTGCTTTGGTTAGCTGCTCAAAAAGTTTTGGAAAACCACTCGTATAAGAAAATAGCTCCATTGCGAAAATATTTCGAAAACCATCTGCCCAGAGTCTTTGAGCCATCCAATTCCAGGTCGAATGAGTTGATTTAAAGCCATGAATCAAGAGAATAGGACGAAATCGTTCATTGTATTCAATTTCTTGGTGATCTACGTTTTCTTGATCAGATAGGTAAACAAAGCGATAAATTTTATACTCTGGGAACAATAAAAACCAGTAGGCATCAATCTCAGGGTATAAACCAGGTTGATCTTGAGTCTCGATTGTCTCTAGATAAGGTAGATCCAATATTTCTATCTCTGGTTCACTTGTGTCGGTTTGTGGTTCATTGTCGACCTCTTCTTCTTCTTTCACGATGAGTTCATCCTTACATATCCGATAACACATCTTATTCTGTAATGAGGTATTTTAATCTTTCCAAGTCGCTTATTCTATATCAACTACTTCGATTTCTGGATTATTGACTATTGATTCATCATTTTCAAGAATAATCTCGTCCAAACATTTCCTGGCATTATAAATCCTATACAGAAGAAGAGAGAAGATGAGAGGAGAGAAGAGAGAGAGAATTGATATCTACCTATTCTAAGGTTCTTATTGTCTTCTATTTAATTTTTGTGGCATTCTATGCCAGTTTAGAAGCAAATACTATCTTTACTCTATCTGGTGGAATAAGTCGATTGGAGGAAATCCAGATGAATGCATCTATTGGAGTATCATTCATTATGATTTTGTATATATTTTGGCGGTATAAACCAGAAAGCCAGCTAGCTACCAATACTGAGTAATAAACAAACAGGATTAAGTTATGTGAGATTTGCTTGGCAAGATACTTTCTCATTGTTCGATCAGAGGATCAGCTTCCTGATAATGTAAAATGAAAAAAAGAAAGAATAATAGATCGCATTCATCTAATACAATCTATGTTTACTGACTATAGGGGCGAGCAGCAACATCTCCACCATTTTCCTTAGCCATCTTTTTCCAACCACGATTATTCATATATATCATGAATTTCCGCATAACTCTGTTGTAAAAAATTTTGAGAGAGAAAATTTCCACGGCTTCGTCTCCAAATTCATTTTTAGTAACAAATGCTTCAACAACTCTATCTAAAGCTTTAATTACTTTTTTGCCAAATCCTCCGCTTTCATGCAATAGTTTTCCATCTTTTCCTTGTATTCCTTCCCCTGATCCAAGAGCTAAACTTCCTACCCATTGTAATCCCAATGTAGTGGCAAATTTATGATAGATTGGAATTGCTACCTCAGTTATATGGAAGGGTTCAGCCAGCCCACAGTTAATTATGGGGAAAAACCTTTTGTTTGCGTATTTACTGTTATTTTTTTCCATTGCTTCCATAGTTTTGACTACGATGGCTGGAGAGGTATCATCATACAATGGTGCTACTAAGACGATGATATCAGCTTTTTCTATAGCTCCTAATATATCATTCATCTTTTCTTCAGTAGTTACATGATTTCTAAGGACAATCGTGTCTTGGCTTTCAAATCCCTTCTTCTTGAATAATTCTTGTAGATATATACAAATAGTATTTGAGGAACTTTTTCTTCCCCTGGGACTTCCCATTAATAAAAGCGCATTAGTCATTATAAACACTCCTAATTTCAGTAATAGACTTGTCTAGTCGTCCTTGAATTATCTCTTTACTCTCATTTGTGTGAAATACTTCTACCTTGTACACAGGAGGATAGAAATTTAGACTATGGCGTTCAATTAGTTTCTTGAACAACATTTCTTCTTCCTTGTCCGAAATTTCAGTGACAGCAACAGCTAATAACGATGGATAGTGCTTATATCGTTTAAGATGATGTGATTCACCATCAACGATCATTACACCAGGTTGTAGTAAACCAAGCATCCTCTCAATTATTGCTTTTAATTCCGAAGAGTATCCTCCGAAAGTAAGTGGAGTAAGAAAAACAAGTAATTCATTTTGAATTACTTTTTCCACTATTTTGTTGGCATCATCACCTTTTATTCCAGTACAAATGCCAGGTGTTGTGTCCCAGCATTTGAAACATCCAATACAATATTTGAGATTTTGCTGATGGAGAATTATTGACTCAGTATTCATTCCAACACTAGTTAGCTCTTCCTCCAACATTTTTTGGATAGGTAGCATTTGATCCTGATCCTTCAGACTACCATTCAGTATCGTTGCTTTCATTGTTTAAGTTTCCATGAGAATTTGTTTATATGATTTAGACTAAGATAAGGTGATTAGTACAATCATTATTCCCCCAATTGTGTTCAATAGCACATGGGGTAATTTTTAGTAGTTCGATGAATATTATATATAAATTATCTTCGATCAATTGATAATTATTAAAAAAAATTCCTAGAAACAATTTTCCCATTTGAAAGGAATCAAAATGTTACGAGGGTCTTTACCTTCTTCTTAACCACTACAACTATTAATCGGGAAAGAAACACATATTGTTGTCCCTTGGTTTTCTTGTGTTTGGAAAAATAGAGAACCTTTGTGTGAAAGAACTATTTGTTTAACAATATAGAGTCCCAAACCTGTACCTGATACAGAATACTTCGAGGATTTGTGTGAGAAAGGCTGAAATAGATTTTTAAATTGCTTAATTGGGATTCCAACTCCATTATCGGAAATTATTATTTTTAATGATCCCATTTCATACGCTACGGTAACTTCTATTGTTGATTCATTCGCTGAATTCTTTATTGCATTCGAACATAGATTATCTATGACCTGTAAAACCCGATCTAAGTCTACTTTGAGGGTATCAATTGAATAAACTTCAGGTTTTATCGTTACAGATATCAATCGGTGAAAATAGCGCAGTTGAGAATACAACAGACTAATGAATGTAAAAACTGACTCATTTCTCTTTTTGATCGTGAATTGATCTGACTTTATTGCAGATACTTCGTGAAAATCATTTGTTAACCGCATTAATCGTCTAATTGATCGTTCAAGATTGTTTAAGATATTTTTTCTATTAGAGGGAGAAATCTCTCTTTCAGAATTTAATAGCTCTACATAACCCTGAATGACATGGACAGGAGTCCTTATTTCATGGCTAGTCATTGCAATGAATCGTTCTTGGATCTGATCAACTTTCTCTCTCTCAGAAATATCTCTTATGATTATTACGGATCCTGTTATCTCATCTTTTTCATTCAAAAAGAATGAGGAGCTTAATTCAGTTGGAAAAATATCTCCTTTTTGTGTTTTTGCTTTCAATTTCTCATTTCTAAATAAACTGGTCTCAGAATTGTTTCCTTCATTTAATTTCAACCCATCCTCATCCTTAAATAGAATGGAAGCTTTTAATCCTATCATATCTGATTGATTATCATATTCAAACATGTTTAAACATTCTTGATTAACCATTGTAATAATACCAGAAGGATTAGTACTAAAAATCGCGTCAGGTGATAAATTGATTAGCAATCGATACTTTTCTTCATTCATTTTAGCATTTTTTTCACTTTCTCTAAATTTGATTAAAATAAAGCTTGTTATTCCAGTTATAATGGATAATATTACACCCGTTATAGCTGCAAAGGTAGTAATATCTGGGAAAAAACCACCAATTCTTATAAAGTTTAAATAGGAAAAAACTAAACCAACAAAAAAAGTAATACTCCATCGAAAAAACTTCATGATTTGTAGCGATTTTTGACTAATGGGAAAAATAGGGTTATTAACAAACAGAAATCCAAAAAAAAGGGAGAAAAAAGTAGCAATCAAGATAAAAAAGTTATTTCCTTCTTGGAGTTCAAGAATCACTATTTCTATGATATAATTTATGGCAAGAATTGTAATAAATGAAAGATAGCTACCTATAGAAAATCTGAGTAATTCCAATAATGTTTCTTTAAGCTCTTCAGGGATTTTAACCAGCTTGATAAATATAATGGCTGTTAAAACAGCAAAAACAAGTGAAAAAAATAAGTAATAAGACGTGGGTAGATAGAAAGGGATCAATTGGAAAATTAAATCAAAAAAACTTATTGAAAGAAAACAAAAAAATGAAATTAAGAACAAATAAGTAAAGGACTTGTAAGATCTTTCTTGATATTTAAGTTCACGAGCTTTCAATATCATTAAAGTATCCTGAGTAAACAATAGAGATCAATGCTCAATAAATTATCTAGATAAGTTTTTCGGATAATTAGAACGATTTCATTTATGCTAGTAATAGATAGAATTTAGATTTTATTGTTGGGGTGAATTTTAATAAATTTATTGATTATAGTGAAGATTGGCAACTGTTTTTTATTAATTGGAGTTTAACATATATGAATAACATTTCGGATCCATTAGTAACAACACTCCATTATTGGAAAAATGGAGCTAATTGTGCGAGGTCAACTGCGTGTGGATTAATTTCTACCTATGGTAACAGTGCTTTAATAGATCCTTTTTTTGCAGCGATGTTACCAATGGGAGGAGGAGTTGGAGAACGGTCAGTTTGTGGCGCGGTTATTGGTACAATAAGTGCTATTAGTTTGATACTCACTGAAAAATTGAAAGAAACAACCGATGATTATGATGAGGTAATTCTGGAAGAAATTAAAGTTTGGAAAACCGCTTTTATTGATAAAAATGGGACTTTAATTTGTCGCTCACTGTTAAAGCATTTTACGAATAAGAAAGGTGAAATTGACTTTAATAATCCTGAAAGAAAACAACATTGTACAGAGCTATTGAGGACCGCAGTTTTTCTCGCTAAAGAAGTTTTAGAACCTAGATTGGAACTATAACTCAATTAACATTATTTTGCCTCTTGATTGGTAATTCAATAATGAAACGAGAGCCCATATCCATTCCTTCTGATTCGGCTCAAATTGTTCCCTCGTGTGATTCAATGATAATTTTAGAAATAATCAATCAATCTTAAAGTACATTACTACTCCACAGAGCTAATTCTTCAGAATTCTTTTTAATTTATATTCCAAAAATTACGAGCAAACGTTCAAAATCTCATGCTTGGGACCTAGTATCAAATGAGTCGGTTAACTAGAGAACGTAAAACTATTGAAATGATGATAAAAATTTATTGTTCAGATAAACACAATACAACACAAGGATTATGTAAAGATTGCAACAATCTCTTAATTTATGCAAATCAAAAGCTTGATAAATGCCCATATGGTGAAACAAAAACCACCTGTGCTAAATGTCCTATTCATTGTTACAAAAACGATATGCGTCAAAGAGTTCGAGATGTCATGGGATATTCTGGTCCTAAAATGGCTTATAAACATCCTATTCTCGCGTTTAGACATATTCTTGATGGGCGGAAAAAACCAAAACGAACAAAGAAAAATAAATCACTAGATTAAAGAAAATTAAATTGAGAAATCCATTCTACATTTGGCAGTCATCGAGTTATGCTAATTCAAGTTGTAAATTGTTATCACCACTTAAATAGCTCTCATTGATCAATTCCTTTTTTTGTATCTATAAATGAACAGCATGAATGAAAACAATATTATTAAATTCACTGCTGAAATACTACTTGCTGATTTCTTTGTAGTAGTGGAAGATGATGACGTAGGAATACCAGAAGACGTGGAAGGTGTTGAGGTTCCTGAAGATTCAGTTGATGTCGCAGTCACGGTATTCGAACTAGTCGAAGTCGGTATTGTTGTAGTGATAGGAAGATTTATTGAAAAATAACTGTTATCCTCCCAATATTTCCCACTTCGTCAATAGCAATGATGGTAAGATTATGAATTCCATCTATAAGGGATGAGAGACTATCTCCACTAGATAAAGAGGTAATGTTGGCTATCTCATTAATGTAAATGGTCACAGTTCCTTCAGAAACGGTATAATTTATTATGACATTATTCGAAAATAATGAGTACCGTTCGTTAATAGCGACCTTCCCTATTTATTTCCCATTTTTTCTACAATTCGTTGAGCTTTTGCGGCATATTCGATTAAAGCATCTTCTCTGTAATAGAGTCCCTTGTAAAGCATATGATCTATGAGGCTTCCCATTTGAACCAGTTTTAATCTTTCACGTAGAGGTACGTTACTCTCGATAAACCTGCGCCACTGATCCATTTGACTCTCCAAGATATCACGTTCTTGTGAGAGTTTCCTAACTAATCGCTGAAGACCTTTTGCCTCTGCTAGTATTTGGGCCTGAGTTAACAACTTTAGCGATTTTTGAGTGTCTAACTCTATCAGTGATAGTTTGGAGTTCAAGAGGTAAGTTTCCGCGAACAACCAATAAGATTGTTGCTTTTCAGCAATAATCTGCAACTTATTCACTAGTTTTTTCACCTCTTTCAATAGTAGTTCATTTCCTGTGGTTTCTAACTCATATAACTGAGCCTCACAGAGATTAAGCAAAGCATAAACAGTCAACTCGTGTTTGGCGATTTCTTCCTCTGCTACTTCTTGAAAGATCGTTTGAGCGGTCACTTTGTCTCGTAACCGGTTACTTCTTTTTAAAACAAATGCTTTAGCGAGACGATATTTTTGGTCAATGTCTTTTCTATTTTGTCGCTCATTTATTTCCCGTAATTCGTTCAAATAGCTCTTAGTAGTATTAGAGGAAAGGGTGACATCTGGAATACGGATTAACTGAAAAAGAACTTCAGCCGTTAAACCATCACTCCGTTTTATTGTTCTGGAAGAATGAAGTGCCTTTTCAAAATAATCTATAGCAAGTCTGAAGTTTCCCATGTCTCTATAGGATTCTCCAATATTGTTTAGCACTTTCCCTATATTTTCATATCCTCTTTTCTCATCGATCTTCAAGACCCTCTGAAAATACTTTATCGCTTGATCAGGTTCACCTTTTGAAAAAAAAATTGTCCCGATGTTATTTAGGGTACCAGAAATACCATCATGGTCTTTAATTTTCTTAAAAATGATTAAACTTTTTTGATAATACTCTTGTGCAAGGCCAAGATTGCCTTTGTAATTATGAGCTACCCCTAACCGATTGGTAGACCAAGCAATACCCGAACTACTCCTGATTTCTTCAAAAATATCCAAGCTTTTTTGCAAATACTCTTGTGCAATATTCAAATCACCTTTCCACAAATGACCAGCACCTAATTGATAATTAGACCAGGCAATACCCAGTCTGTTCCCGATTGTATTAAAAACATGCAAGCAATCTTGGAGAAGTTCTAATGCCTGATCAAACTCCTCTTTATTTTTATCTACTAATCCCAAATGATATTGGGCCCAGGCAATACCTTCCTTATCTTCGAGCTCTTCCCGTAATGATAGACTTTCTTTGAAGGAATTCTGTGCAAGGTCCAACTCTTTTCTGTCATAATAAAGTCTCCCCTTGGCAAGGAATATACTTGCTTTTCTCTCTTTTACTCCAGTGAGAGATTTTTGAGAGAGTTCCTCTACTAGTTTCTCCCCCTCTACTACCTTTTCCATTCCTTGGTCTACTTTATTAAGACCTTGAAAAGCTTTTATTGCATTGATAATTGCATCAAGTTCTCTTAAATGATTCCCTAGCGCCTTACTCTCTTCTTGTAGTTGTCTTGTGACCTCTAATGCATCTTCATGTTTCATTAGATTGTTGTACAAGTTACTCTTCAGGTACTTTACAGTCAATAGATCGTTATCTGGCATTTGCCCTGATTGTTCAATGATACTTATTTCTTTTAAGGCCTCTTCATATTTTCCTTGATTTGAAAGTTCTTCAATCTGGATAAATTGCTTGTTCTGCAAAATAAATGCCTTCAAGTAAGACGTCTATGCTAATTCAAAGTGTAAATTATTATCACCACTTAAATAGCTCTCATTGATCAATTCTTTTTTTGTATCTATAAATAAACAGTATGAATGAAAACAAAATTACTAAATTCACTGCTGAAATACTACTTGCTGATTTCTTTGAAGATGTGGAAGATGATGACGTAGGAATACCAGAAGACGTGGAAGGTGTCGAAACTTTGGAAGATTCGGTTGATGCCGTAGTCTCGGTATTCGGATTAGTTGAAGCCGTTGTCGATGTTGTGATAGGAGCATTTATTGTAAAAATGATTGTTTTCCTCCCAGTATTTCCTGCATCGTCAATAGCATAGATTGTAAGATTATGAATTCCATTTATAATAGAAGAGAGACTGTTTCCACTAGGAAAAGAGGTAACATTGGCTATTCCATCAAAGTAAATAGTCACAGTTCCTTCTGAAACTGAATAGTTCATAATTAAATTGTTTTGACTATAGGTGCTATTTTTGGGGTTATTAATAGTAATGACTGGTAAAATTGTGTCTATGGTAAAAATAACAGTTTTTTTCCCCTTATTTCCAAATACATCCACATTAGTGATAGTGAGATTATGAACTCCGTCAGCTATACTAGGAATGAGAGAATTACTAGGATTAGAACTAATATTGGCATTTCCATCAAGATAAATAGTTATTAAACCCTCCTCCGAAGCAGTATATCTTAGAATTATACTGTTTTGGGAATACGCGGTCATAGTAGGACTAGTAATCGTGATAGTGGGAGCTACGGTGTCCACTGTGAAAATTCGTGTCAATATTTCCACGTTTCCAGCAATATCTATAGCTTTAATCGTGAGATTATGACTTCCCTCTGAGAGATTAGATAATATCGTACTACTCGGAATCGCAGTATTATTCGCAGTCCCATCAAGATACACGGTCACACTACCTTCAGAAACAGAATAAATCAGAGTAGTACTATTTTGAGTATATGTACTATTGGTTGGACTAGTAATTATCACGATGGGGGATGTTATATCCACTGTGAAATAAACAGTCGTTTTTCCAACATTTCCTGCAGTATCGTTCACAGTTATTGTAAGGTTATGACTTTCTTCAGTTAGAGAAGAAAGAATGGAACCACTCGGAATCGCAGTATTATTCGCAGTCCCATCAAGATACACGGTTGTATTACCTTTAGAAGCAGAATAAGTCAGAGTAGTACTACTTTGGGCATATGTACGATTGGTTGGACTAGTAATTGTTACGATGGGGATTGTAGTATCAACTGAAAAGAAAACAGTCGATTTTCCGATATTGCCCGCTTTATCAATAGCTTTTATGGTGAGATTGTGACTTGTTTCAGATAATTCAGGAAGAAGAGAACCACTGGGAAGGGCTGTAGTATTAGCAGTGTCATCAAGATACACGGTCACACTACCTTCAGAAACAGAATAGGTCAGAGTAGTACTATTTTGGGCATATGTACGATTGGTTGGACTAGTAATTATCACGATGGGGATTGTCATATCCACAGTAAAGAAAACAGTCGATTTTCCGATATTACCCGCTTTGTCAATAGCTTGTATGGTAAGGTTGTGACTCGTTTCAGATAATCCAGGAAGAAGAGAACCACTGGGAAGAGCTGTAGTATTAGCAGTGTCATCAAGGAACACAGTGGTTGATCCATCAGATACTGAATATGTAATGGTAATACTGTTCTGAGAATATGTAATATTGGAAGGGCTATTAATTGTGATAATAGGAATAATTGTGTCTACTGAAAATAAAATCATTTGTTTTCCAGTATTACCTGCTTCATCAATGGATACGATAGTAAGGTTATGATTTCCTTCTGTTAGAGAAGAAAGAATCGAGCCACTTGGTATAGCTGTACTATTGGCAACTCCATCTACAAAAACAGTGGTGCTTCCATAAGATGAGTTGTAATTAATAGGAATATTGTTCTGAGTATAAGTACCATTATCAGGATTGGTAATCGTAACACGAGGTGCAATCACTTTCGAAAGAAGGAGTCCACCAGTACCGACTAACCATCCCATTGCAGTAGATGATACATAATTATCTAAAATATTCAGTGTAGTAGCAGTTACATATGAAATCCAAGTTGATCCAGAGTTAGTAGTTCCTAAACATATACCATTATTTCCAGCAAACATTAATGTTGTGGTGGGATAAAAAAGAAGGGTTGAAATGGTTGAAGTAATACCTGTATCAACAGTGGTCCAACTATTTCCATTATTTTTTGTGACAAGAAGAGTACCTGCTGTCCCTGAAATCCAAGTAGAGTTTTTCTCATCAATTTCAATGGTATTCCAATCAGCGACGATTGGTACAGAAAGAACATTCCAAGATGATCCTCCAGTATGCGTAATAGCGACTAATCCACTAGAACCTATAATCCATCCTAGGGTATTATTGAAAAATAATACTGAATTTATATCGTTCGACCAAGATAAAGATCGTGGAGTCCATGTCAAACCACAATTTTGAGTAAAAAGTAATAGTCCATTGCTTCCCGCTATCCACCCATGCGTTGTATTAATCCATGATTGAGATAAAAGGTTGGAAGTAATTCCAAGATTAATCATTTGCCATGAAGTACCCCCATCTGTTGAACGAGCAAAAGCTCCAGACATCCCCGCTATGAATCCATGAGACTGATTGATGAACGCTACAGAAAACCAAGTACCTGTAAAATGAGTATCTCTGGCAACCCACGAAGTACCATAATCAGTAGAGTGAAAAAGAATTCCATTGGCTCCAACTACCCAAAGTTGATTATCTAGTCCAGTTATTGCATGTAAATTATTTGTAATGGGTAGTGAATGGGCTTCCCAGGAGAAGTCTACCGCTGAATAGGAAGATCTATGAATATTTACTAGGGGTGATCTTAGGTCAGTTTCAGGGATTGGTTGGATAAGAGCAGTTAGGACAATAAATATACCAATAATAAATGTTCCTAAGATCGTGGATTTTTCCACGGGCCTTTAATCACCTGAAGAAATATTTTTAGATAGAAGGATACGCTTTTTGTAAAAACCGAATACTAGAGCACCTAAAGCACCAACGAAACTTATAGCTATCATTCCCATTGCAAAAGCCTCTATTTGAAATATCACTGGAGAAGGATAATTATTAGGTGCGAGTTCTTCCTGAGAAAATTTTTCATCTAATGGAGGATCAACAATAATTGGAGTTGAAACTAAAAGCCATGGGGTGTTATAAGAACCTACTAAAACGGAGACAGTATAGCTCACTTCGAGTGCATTTACTACTTTTGTTGTCGGTAATCCAGAACCCGATGTTAGATTATATCTACTCTGTTTCGACCGACTAGGAAGAATTGTATCAAACCAAGCCATCAGGTCATCGGAACCGTCGGGAAAGTAAATAACTACAAAAACGCTAAAAGCAGTGAATGGTCCAATATTAGTAACAACTATTCTTGCAATCGTCCAATCATTTGTTAAATTCACGTATGTCTTGGACAGCGTGAGTGTAGCTTCGAGACTAGTGGTTGGAGGAGTATATCCAGTAATAACGTATATATAGTAATTATGATTACTCACTACAACGTCCAAGGTACCGTCTGAATTAAAATCACCAGTTTTGATGTCAGAAAGCATAGAATTTGAATCTGTGTTTTTCCATAATAATACCCCACCTATACCACTAATCGCATAGACTGTAGAATCAGTTCCACCAGTAATGACATCATCAATTCCGTCACCGTTCACATCCCCTATAGCTATATCGGTTAAATAATAACCATCAGTAGGATCTCTATTTGTCCATTGTATTTTACCTGTATAAGCATCTATAGCGTAAACATTACTATCTGCATAGCTAGCTGCAATAACTACAGGTTTCCCGTTACCATTTACATCACCGAGAGCTAATCTTGCTCCACCAATTGATAAATTCCAGTTAGAACTTCCTGTGCTACCATCTATTGCTCGCAATGTCGAACCATCCCCTGCAAATACGTCATCAACCCCATCCTCATTAATATCGAAGACGGCTAAAGAAACAATAGGAAACTCAGGTTGAGTATTATTCCATATTTGCTCCCCTGTACGTCCATTAAGGGCATAGATGGTTTTATCTACCATATCATATCCCAATAAGGCATCATCGATGTTATCCCCATTAAAATCTCCAATTGCAATAGATTGGATGTAACCACTTGGATCTGTATTATTCCATAGCTGTTCGCCAGTAAGTCCATTAAGGGCATAAACATTATAATCCTTTGATCCTACCAATGCATCATCAGTACCATCATTATTGAAATCTCCCACCGCAACTTTTAAAATACTATCATTTGCTGCAGTGCTTGACCATAATAAGTCGCCTGTAGCTCCATCGATTGCGTAGGTAGTATTTTCCTTCTCATATCCTATTAACACATCATCGATTCCATCATTATTGAAATTTCCAAGCGCCGAGGTTATGAATCGGTCAAATAGAATAGTATTATTTGTATTACTCCATATCTGCGCACCTGTTAACCCATCAAAAGTCCGTGGATTTCTAGTACCTGCAAAAACATCATCAATTCCATCAGCATTGAAATCACTTACTGCTAAAGCATATGTAGTCCCAGCAATGGTACTCCACATAGTTTTGCCTGCGATGTCATTGCTCATTGTTTTCATACTGATAGAAGTACTATCATCTAGATTACTTGACGAAGAAGTATTTAGTTTACTAACATTACCTAATGGATAATCTTTACCCAAACTAGTAATCATTCCTAAACCAATAATTATAACAATAAATAAACCTGTTGTTAAGAGTATTTCTCTTTTCATTATTTTAACCTCTAAAGATCAGAAAATACAAATATTCCTCAGATTATATTTGAGAGAGTTTTCGTTAGAGAGTCTAAATTTCTCTCAAAAAGCTCACCGTTATCCAAAAAGTAAATGTATTTGTTTTCTTAACGTTTGATTGATGAGGTTTTATTTGTTTTTTAATATAAAAATATTAAAATAATGATAAAATGTTAAACTTTGTTTTAACTTCAAGAATTTGATTTAAAGGTTAAGAATAGATTAAATAGAATCTAGCGTTGGTGATGCCATTGGACTTGCTCATTCCCTTTCAGGAGCAGGAATCGAGCCAGCTTGGAAATCTGGTTGGATTTTAGCTTCATGTTTGAAATCTAATGGTGAAATTGATGTGATAAAATATCGTAAGCTTATTAAATTAAATTTACGCTTAACAGTATGGAGAAGAACAGATCATTTATTATCAGCTCTTAGTAGAAAGCCGATACCATTTAAGGATAAGATTGGTTTTTTGGGGTTGCATTTTATAAGCTATAGAATGATCAAAATGATGCAAAAGTATCCTTGGTTCGCATTGGTTCATGATGGAATAAAAGAAACAGGTTTTAGAATTTCTTCTCCCGAAAAATATATCAATTAAGAAATCAATTCAGTAGATGATCAGAGGTATTTCTTGTTTGAATGAAACAATAATAAGCTTTTTACACCTTGGCGATACACATTATGGAGTAAACTTTGCTAAAAAACCTAGAGATCAGTTAAAAAAGGAATATAGTAATCTTTTTTTTACAAAGAGTGAGGAAGTCATTAAGAAAGCAATCGATGATCATAAAATAGATTTTATCATTCATTCTGGAGATTTTTTTAACCGAAGCAAACCTCCCCCTGAAGTAATTGACCGTGCTGTCAAACCGTTTTCAGAAACAGCAAACAAAGGAATACCTATTTATCTATTACCAGGAAATCATGAACGTAGTAAATTACCATTTGGGTTACTGCATTATCAAGATAATATTAACGTATTTAAAATTCCTAGGTCTTTTGTTTTCAAAAAAAACGCGGTAATCATTCAATTAACTGGGTTTCCTTATATTAGACATTACGCTAGAGATAAATTTACTGAGGTTGTCAAACAAGCTTCTAAACATAATTTCAAAATCCAACCTCACTTTAAGATTTTGGTTACACATCAGTTGATAGAAGGATCTCGAGTTTATAATTATGTTTTCAGAAGCGGACATAATGTAATTCAATCCTCGGATGTACCAATGGGTTTTAGTTATATTGCTTGTGGTCACGTTCATCGTTTCCAATTCCTAAAACAGCGGAAATACTCATCTTCTCTTTTATCAACAAATGAATATGGATTGATAAAACAGAATTGCTTAACTCGAAAATGGCAACTAATCAAGAATGGAAATCAATCTTCAGCTACAATGAGTGATCCAATCATTGCTTATCCAGGATCTCTAGAACGTGTTTCACTAGCAGAACGGTTTGAACAAAAAGGATTCATTATTGGAAAATTATTCTTCTCAAACGAATTGAACCAAATTACTCATGCTGAATATAAGTTTCATGAAATTGAGTCGGTTAAAATGATCTATCAAACCTGGAATTTATCTGAAAAGTCCTCTGAAGAATATATAAAAAACCTCTTTAATGAATTGCTCGAAATTTCTGTTGACTCATCATCTCACAGTAAAAACTTGAAAGGTGTTATACGAATAAAAATTCAAGGTCCGAGGAAGCTGTTATCAACTGAATTAACTGAAATTAAAAATGAATGCGAAAAATTAAACTTTTATGTAACATTTTCAAGCAATTATTAGCAAAGCAGCTAGGAAAAGGAAAAAAAAGGAGAATACGGAAATATAAGGACTTAGCTAAATCCTTTTTTCGACTTTCTTATTATTGGTATTGTAGCGATTAATGAAAGGAGGATAACAATCCCTTCAAAACCTGACACTTGCCCATTTGAACTTGTGTCCACTTCGACTCGTAATTGAAGATCTGCTGCCCATTGGGATGAAATATTGACATCTAAATAAAATCCTTCTGGAATGTTTTTCTCTAAAGTTACTTCTAAAATAGAGCTCTCTCTTGGTTGCAAAGGGTCAAGAGAGGATGGGTAATTTGTAAGTACTCCACTAACAGATGGGATTATAGTAACTATGGCTTTATCAGTCGTATTGAAATACCAGGATCCTGATTTCAATTTCAAATTTAATACCTGTGCATTATTGGTTGTATAATCTGTATGTGTAACTAGTTTGATCCAAGGTGTAAGGGAAAGCCAGTATTCCTCAAAACCAAATAGTTCTTGATGAAGTGCTTCAATTTTATCTTCTGGAGGATTAAAATATTCAAACATGGTGTTATGCTCACATGTTGCATAATTACCATTTTGTACTATATTTGTCCAATTTTCTGACCATTCCATGTGATAAATTTCTGTTGTTAAAGGAATTGTTTGCTGTGTTGCATAAGTCCAATCACCCCATTCACCCGCACAGGTGTAATCAATTTCATTGTCTTTAGCAAAAAAACTTGCTGGTAAAAGATCTCGTGCTTTAAAATCAATTAACATATCTCTATACATAGGAGCTTCAGGTTGATTGATTTTATTTGTATAACTCCAATCAAACAGAGTTGTATTCGTTCCACTATGCAAACTATGAGCATGAGTAAAATTATGTTTAGATACAAAATCAATTAATGCTCGTGTTTCATTTTCAGACGCTGGTTCTGGCCCAGGGTATGTTTTGCTTGATAAATCACTACCCCACCCACTATCTGCAGAACTATCATTCCAATGGAAAGGATAGTTACGATTAAGATCCACTCCTCCAATCCTGTCTTCATTGAATAATCCATCCCCATCATCGTCTATTCCCTCATAGTATTGATCTAGAAGAATCCAATCCTCCAATGATTGGTTCCAAAAGTATTCGTAGTACTCCGAGATACGTCCATCGTTATTAACATCGTCTGGACCATCTTCATCAAATAATCCGTCCCCATCCTCATCATATGGTCTCATTGTTTTACGTAAACATTCATTTTCATTTAAAACATGATCTAATGAATCAGGATTCAAGGTAACAATGAAATAGATAATATTTTTGCTTAATAAGTCAATTGTTATTTCATCACCTCTGTTATAATTATTTACTAAATCTCGAATTGTCCTTATAGTATGTTCAATTGTAATTTGTTCACGAGCATGATGATGAGCCACAAGGTATGTTTTCCCCTTAATATCATCGGAGATTTGTTCGTCCGTGAGTGTAATCAAGGGAATAGAATTATTGTTAAAGGAATATCCAATATTTGAATAATCAATTATATGAGATGCATTTTTCTCAAAATTCTCTAGCTCAAGATAAACCTCTGTTAAGTTGTGGTATTTATCATTGAATTGTAAAACCAGTTCTTTTGAGTCCACGATTAGATTTTGGTTTTTTAATAAATGAATTTGATAATTCACAGATTGGTCAAAATATCCTGACACTAGGGGAGCATTCATCGGAAGAAAGAGTGAAAGAATTATCAATAGGGGTGTCACTTTAAATTTATTCAAATTACTCACCAAGAGTTATAGCAATACATTAAATAATTAAATAATTCGATTGGTGCTATAGAAAGAATCTTTGATCAATGAAGTTGTGATTTTTATGACCGAAAAGTCAATGATGGAACATTTTCGACGATTAGAAAATTTGTATAATGGACATCCCTTAAATGATTATTTTGAAGCAGAATTGACAATATCAGATAAAACTGCGAAGGTTAATCTTCCGATTAAAAAATCATTTCACCATGCTGCCCATGCAGTTCATGGAGCTGTTTATTTCAAAGCTTTAGATGATGCTGCCTTTTTTGCAGCTAATTCGGTTGTATTTGATGTGTTTGTATTAACAGCTAGTTTTACAACCTATTTTACTCGTCCTGTGTTTTCAGGTGTGCTTAAATCAATCGGTAAACTAGTTAATGCAGCAAAAAGCCAATTCATATGTGAAGCTATTCTTTACAATTCAGATGATCAAGAAATTGGACGAGGGAGTGGGATTTATATTCGTAGTAAAATAGAATTAAATGAAGATTTAGGATATATCTAAATGATATTTTTAGATTCTAGGGGTTCAATGCAAAGGATTGGCTTGTAGAGTAGTTTTATGGTTTTAGCTAATGCTTTATTCTAATTTTATTTCTGTTTCAATATTGTAGGTATCAGGAACTAAGAATACATCGCGAAAAATCTTTTCAGTCACTTTTACTCCTTGATCAAGCGTAACTTGTGCCTGATAGGCATATTCAGTTGGTTCTAAAAGAGCTATGAATATATCTTTCAATCTTCTTTCTTCATTCACACTCAATTCTACATTAGGTAAGTCAAGTATTAATAATCTATCTCCCCTCTCTCCGACAAACTGTACGAATTTTTTTGTTTCAGGATCAGTAAATATTACGATATTTGAAGATCCTCCCTCATTTATTATTGTATTAAGATATGTTCGGAAAATATCCAGTCGTTTTTGCTTCCTCATAAGATCAATCTTCCGAATCTGAATTATTATACATTTTTTATAAATTTTTACCATAATTAGAAGATAAAATTCTGATAAAATTGATATACTTAAACAATATAGGGGGAAAATGATTTATAAGTTTCAGATATTAAAGTAGATAAGTTCAATCCATCTTGCTAGGTGAAAAAGAAAATGGAGATAGAACTAGCTGCTCAGAATTATATTTCTACACGTGAAATTGATATTATATTGAAATTAGCATTAAAATTGAATAGACCGATATTGATTGAAGGTCCTGCAGGTACAGGTAAAACTAGTGTTGCCATTGCAGTTGCTAAAACTTTGAAGTGGCCCCTTTTCCGCATTCAATGTTATGAGGGAGTAACATTCGAGAGTGTTATCGGAGAATTTGATTATAAGAGACAGTTACTTCATATTGAGCTTGCCAGACAAAAACAATCCCCCATGAATCCGCTCAATATGGAAGATATCTTTTCTCAAGAATTTTTCATTGAGCGCCCTCTTTTTCATTCTTTCATAAACGATGAACCGAATGTTCTCTTAATTGATGAAATTGATAAAAGTGACGAGGAATTTGAAGCATTCCTTCTCGAAGCTCTTGGAGAGAGGCAAATAACTATTCCTGAATTAGGTACTTTCAAGGCTCAAAATGATCAGCAAATTGTAGTTTTGACTAGTAATTCGAGTCGTGATTTATCTGAACCTCTTAGAAGGAGATGCCTTTTCCTTTATATTGATTTTCCATCACTGAATCGTGAAAAACAAATTCTTGCTACTCATACAGGAATAGATTTTGATGCTCCATTAATTCAAAGTATTGCAGGTATTGTGCACAAGATTCGTGGATACGATTTAAGGAAAACTCCCTCTATTGCAGAAACAATTGATTGGGCGAAAGCACTTATTCATCTAGGAAGGGATCATATAGATGAGCAAACCCTCACTGAAACACTTCCAGTATTGTTAAAATATCAGGAAGATATTCAAAGATTAGAAGGCCAATTAAAAGAAATTATACGTTTAGGAGCATTATGAGTAATCAAGTGAGTACCCCATGTCAGTAATCCTTAACTTTATGTCCATGCTTCGCTATTTTGGTCTACCTATTTCACCTGACGAGACTATTATTGCTCAAAAAACATATCAGATGCTTGGAGCACAAGATAAGGGAGAATTATTATTGGGATTAAGAGCGGGAGTTGTTAAAAAGAGAGAAGATTTGCATGTGTTCAATGAATGTTTTAAAACTTTTTTTGGAATTAAATGGAAAGAATTTTTTGAAATAGATAAAGACAAGAAACGTAGTCAGGAGTCAGAAGATGATTTTACACTTGCAAAACAAAGATTTCTTGATAGAATGCAAAGAATTTACAAAGAAGAAGATACTGAAATTGGAAAAAAGGTATTAGCAGGAGATATTGATCAGGCAATTGAGTCAATTATTAATATGGTCATGTTGAGAGGAGGATTTACTTCTGGGGGGAATATAATGGTTAATGAAATACGTGATATACAGCAAAATATTCAAAGAGCTTTCAGGTTCGCATTCGGGGTGCCGATTCCAATTAAAGGATTAACTCCTGCTCAACGAGGAAATTTACGTCCTCAAACTCTACGTGTGGCTTCTAATATTCAACAATTTGGACATAAATTAGCTAGATTAATTGAAGAGAATTTAAAAGATGAAATACTAGGAATAGAAGAAAGAATTGAACCAGAAATTCCTGAAAATATGTCTAATACGGAGTCATTCATTAATCAGGACTTAAATTTTCTTTCACTTCAGGTAACAAATGTTAAGGATCAACTTTTAGAGATTGGCAGACTTCTTGCTTCGAGAGAACGACATCGAAGGAGACTAGCAAAACGAGGGAGATTGGATTTTAGGAGAACGTTCAGAAAAAACCTTGCCAATAACGGTGTATGTATTGATCTTGTTCAAAAACGAAAAAGAATTCAAGATCCCGAAATAATAATTCTAAATGATATCAGTGGTTCCACACGGTGGGTTGCAGATTGGTTCTTTGTTATCACATTTGCAGCAAGATCTGTTTACAGAAAAATAAGGGTTTTTGAGTTCGATAACACAATGGTTGATGTTACGGAAGCTTTAAAGAAAAAAACGATAAATAGAGCACTTGATGAAAGAAAAAAACAATGGGAAAAACCAACTAGACCACGAAGAATCCATAGTGATTACCAATCATCTTTAGAGGATTTTTTTTATTTAACTAAATACCGACCCATTAATAAACGGACATCGGTGTTAATATTGGGAGATTGTAGAGATAATGAGGGTTCATGGCGAGGGTATGGAGGTAAAGGATCACCAGTTAGTGCCGAATTAATGCGTCAGATTGTGATAAAAACAAAACGAGTCATAATTTTAAATCCTGAAGATAAGGATCGTTGGGATACTGGAGATTCTGTAGTAAGTTTTTACCAGAAAATGGGTGTGAATATCTTTCATGTAGCAAAAATGAGAGATCTGATTAAGTTTGTTTATGAGCTTAAGCAAAATTAAGTTTGTTTATTATAGAATTGATTAATACGAAAGATTAAGATAACAAATCCAACTATTAAACAGATTGAGCAAAATAAGTAAATAACACCACTTTCAATAGTATAGAGTAGAGGATTCTCAAGTGTAGTTACAGGATACCATAGATTCATGTCAGAATAGAGTGGTGCATCAAGAAGAACATGGGAAAAAGTACCAATAAAACTACTAAGAAGAGAGATTTTCAATGAATAGACTGGTAAGGGAAATGATGTCTTAATTCCCAATATTTTAAACATTCTAGGCAAGAAATGTATGTACCAAATCCATGAACAAAAACCTACTAAGCTACCAAGGATAAATGCACCTGCTAATGAATGAAATGGGCCATGTAGAGGTAGACCAAGATCAGGAAACAGAAAAAGTGACGTTATCCCCTCAATATCAGGAATGATACTCCCAATGAATAATGCGAGAGGATCCAAGAACAAGAAACTAGCTTGAACTAAAAGGCTGAAACCCCAATGAAATGGTGTAAAGGGCATCTTTGATCATCTTTACCTAATTCAGTTATTTTTTTCTTAAAAGGAAACAAGGAAAAACTATATAATAATAACAGAGTAGATTATTATATAAAACTACTTTCCTAAATCGCAAGATCCTCTCCATTTCTGAATCCAAATGTTCACAATGTAATTGAAATAAGTACTCTATCCTCGAGTAGTTAAGCTGGGAAGATTTATGTCATATACATTGGCAGTAATATCAGATATTCATGCAAATGTCATAGCTCTGGACGCAGTACTAGCAGATATTAAAGATCAGTTCCCAGAGGTAAACGAACTAATATGTCCTGGAGATATTGCAGGATATGGACCTAATCCATTGGAAACCATCGATAGAATACTCGATGAAAAAAAAATTACTGTTCTGACAAAAGGTAATCATGACCACGCTGTGGGAGGAGGAGGAAGAGACATAGCGAATTTTGATACATATATTGACAAGTTCAATCAATTAGCGCAGCAAGCGATCAGATGGCAGGCCACAATTCTTAATCCAGAAGAAAAAACTTTTCTTTATCAATTACCAAATTCTAGAACCTGTATACACAAACCTTTCAATATACAAATAGCTGTTATTCATGGATCACCTGAATATCCGTTAAACGAATATATTTTACCTAATACGCCTCAACAAAAAGATTTGTTTCCTTTTATGGAGCTGTTTGAGCTTGGAATGCTATTCCTAGGTCATACACATATTCCTTTCGTTGATAAGATGTCTTTGGAATCAGATAAAGTCTATCTAATGTGTAATCCCGGAAGTGTGGGTCAACCAAGAGATGATGATCCACGAGCAAGTTATGCTGTCGTGGATGTAGCTAATATGTCAGCAGAAATACGTAGAGTTGAATATGACTTTGACGAGGTTTATAAAAGAATTGTTGATGTTGGATTAAATGTGGATTTAGGAGAACGCCTACGAAAGGGAAGATAAATGGAATCAAGTCAGGGAAGGAATAATTTTATTTGGGTATAGAATTATCATTATGTTCCTCAGTTTTATATACTAGCCAGCAATAATGGTTTTGTGAGGCAATGTCGACAGAAACTGAAAGCAATATTTGGAAATTTAAAATCATTCTTGCTGGAGCAGGTGCTGTTGGTAAAACTACATTGATGAATAATTTTGTAAAGGGAACATTTTCTGGGGAGTATAAAGCAACAATAGGGGTCGATATTTTAACAAAAGAACTCACTTACAAAGACCAAACTAGCAATTATCTTATTAAATTGCAAATTTGGGACATAGCTGGTCAAGAGTTATTCAGATCCTTCAGAAAAAGGTTTTTCGCCAGCGCAAGAGGGGTCCTACTTGTCTTCGATCTCACACTTCCCCTAACTTTACAAGAACTTCATGCATGGGTTTCTGATATTTATGAAATTACGGGTGAAGTGCCAATCGTTTTAATTGGTAATAAAGTAGATCTTAAGGAATTATGTGTAATTTCTCCAGAATCAATTAAATCTTTTCAAGAAAGTCAAAATATAACTACGTACTTTCCAACTTCCGCATTAACTGGTATTAATGTAGATAATGCTTTTCACGCTTTGATAAAGCAAATTATTCAACCTAGTAAATCTAATTCTGTTACCTTCACTCCCATCTAAACCATAATCTATATAAAAATCATAATAAAGATTATTTTATCTGTAGGCTTCTCACAAAGAGCCTTCAAATAGATAAATCAAGAGGAATAGTAGAAGTGGTTTTTCCCTGAAAATGAAGATAATTTTAGCGGGAGAAGGAGCAGTTGGTAAAACAACATTGATTAATCGTTTTGTGACAGGTTCTTATTCGGATGACTATAAAGCAACTATAGGTGTAGCTATTTATTCGAAAAATGTATTTATTAAGGATACTGAGGTGAATCTTCAAATCTGGGATATTGCTGGGCAAGCACTTTTCAGAACATTTCGTACCAAATTTTTCACTCTAGCTACTGGTGCGGTATTAGTTTTCGACGTAACTGTTCCTGTTACCTTAGATCGTCTTCATACATGGATTGAGGATATTTACCAAGTAACTGGTGAAATTCCTCTAGTTCTACTTGGAAATAAAGTAGATTTAGTTAACTTAAAAGCTACTAATGACTATGAAATAGACGAGTTTGTCGAACAACATCCCAAAATCGGTTCACATTACCTTACTAGTGCTTTAACAGGAGAAAATGTTGAAGAAGCCTTCACGAAGTTAGTTAATCTCATATTATGAATTGTTCATTTGTGGATTCATATGGAAAACCTTTTCGTAAGATGTCAAATATGTGAAACAAAGAAACCGATTTTTTCAAAGTATCTAGGTATATGTCCTGATTGTTTTCGTTCGAATCCTGAAAAAGCAATTGAGCTTTCTGTTTCTTCGATTCAAAAAGCACGTAATGTATGGAAATTACCCACAACAATACCCCATGGGAATGAGGGAATGCAATGTCATCGTTGTTCAAATGAATGTATGATTCCTTTAGGTAACTTTGGATACTGTGGTATATGGAAAAACGAAAATGGAAAACTCAAGTCGATTGCAGGAAAGAATAACGCTCTTCTGCACACCTATCTAGACCCTCTTCCAACGAATTGTTGTAGTACCTATTTTTGTCCAGGTGGATCATCTCAAAGATACCCTGATTATTCTTATAGTAAGAATGCTGAATATGGGTATTATAATCTCGCCTGTTTTCTATATGGATGTAACTTTTTTTGTTTAGGCTGCCAAAATGATCAACACCGCCAATTACAGACTGCTGAAAAATATTCACTTGAAAAATTCATAAACAAAGTACAAAATAATCCAAAAATATCATGTGTGTGTTGGTTTGGTGGCTCTCCAGAACCTCAGTTAATTTGGGCGTTGCGTGCTAGTAAGAAGACAATCAAAGCAATCGAAAGGAAAATTTTACGTATATGCTGGGAATGGAATGGGGCTGGCAATCATAAAATAGTAAAAAATGCCGTAAAACTTTCGCTGGAAACAGGGGGCAATGCGAAATTTGATTTGAAATACTTTAACCCTACTTTATCGGAGATATTCAGTGGTGTTTCCAATCAAAAGGCTTTTGGAAATTTTCAAAGGTGTTTTGACCTGTATTACTATCAAAGAAAAGATCCTGTCTTAACTGCTACAACACTCCTCATCCCTGGATACGTTGATTATGAAGAAGTAAGAGAAATAGCAAAATTCTTAGCGAATCTTGATAAGAATATCCCCTATTCATTATTAATTTTTCATCCTGACTCTTTTCTAAATGATCTGCCAATTACATCCGTTCAACAAGTGAAGACTAGTTTTTCGATTGCTAAGAAATATTTGAAGAATGTCCATATTGGAAATAAACATCTTCTGGGATTGAATGCGTTCTAAGATGTTAAAATCATAATTTTTTGATTGGTTCAAAGAAAGATAAATAAGTTAGCCTTCAAGCTTTCTATCTACATTTTTTATGAAAAGAGTAATTCTCCCATCCTAGAGTTCTTTATTCAAAGATGTGTGTTATCCTTCAAGTAATGACTCATCAAATTTATCGGAGAGACTCCACACTATTGCTTTCCTTTTCTTTGATAGTTTCTTATTAACTAATCCCTCTGCATTAAGATTAGCTATAGCGCTTGGGACACGGTCTCGACATTCGGCTATTCCAAGTGTCTCAGCTTCACTAATTAACTCTTCAGTAGTTGCTTTGCCCATATCCTGTAAAAGAAACATGATTAGTTTCATTGATTTTTCTAGGTTTTTGATTGACATAATATCTCCTCTTCATTAATACTAGCTAAAGCAAGTTTTCTCTGATCATCCTAGGGTATCAAGTAATTCGCTTAAAGCTTCTAAAAATATCTTAACTTCGTCAACAGTATTGTAAAGATAAAAAGAGGGTCTTAAAGTTCCTTGATTCAATTCTAAACTATGATGAAATGCATGTGTACAATGATAACCTGATCTTAACGCAATATTATACATGTCATCCATTAAAATAGCTACTTCATGGGGATTTACTTCTTTCAGGTCGATTGCAGCTAATGCTGCTCTTTTTTCAGGTTTTTTTGGTCCAATGATTGAAAGTTGGTCTTCAAACTCATTAAGTCCATTTATCAATGCTTCACTTAGTTTACTTTCATGTGCATGAATATTGTCCATTCCAAGATAATTCAAATAATCAATGGTAGCTCCACTTGCGATGGTTCCAGCATAATTCTGTAATCCAGCCTCAAATTTAGATGGAGGAGGTAACATTTTAATTACATTAGGAATCATAACATCTGATACTGTTTCTCCTCCCAATATCAGTGGTTGTATTTTGTTTAGGATTTCGTATTTACCATATAGGAATCCCATTCCGGTTGGTCCACAGGCTTTGCAAAAAGAAACTCCCATAAGATCAATACCCATATCTTGTACATCGATCGGTTGATGCGGAAAACTTTGAGCTGCATCCAGTTGAAAGATTCCATCACGCTCATGAATGATTTTTGCGATTTCTTTCACGTTAATAATAGCTGCTGTCACATTACTTACATGAGCTAAGCTTACAAGGAATTTTCCTTCTTCACAATCCTCAACTGCTTCGATAAAGGATTCTTTTTCATATATCCCATCCATTCCCGTTTCTATCACTTTTAATTTCACTTTATTATTATTTTCAAGAAACATCCATTTAACGATATTGCTATTATGGCTATCAGAGGTGCAAATGATAGTTTCTGTCCCATCGAGATCTAATACACCACTACCAAGATTTAATGCTTCTGTTGTGTTTCGTGTCCACACTATTTCAGCTGGATCCTTAGCATTAATGAATTTGGAAGCTTTTTCTCGTGCTGCTTCATATCTTTTCGTTGTTTCCCGCGAAAATTTGTGGGGACTTCGTCCTGCGCACGCGGTGAACTTAGTATAATACTCCACTAGCGCTTCTATGACTGGAGTAGGCTTAAGCGACATACATGCCGAATCTGCATAGATAATAGGTTTTCCATCTTTTTTTTCCAATAGTGCTGGAAAATCCTCTCTTACCTTATTAATATCAAACATAGTCTAATTTTCCTCTATTTTCTTTTCTATCTCGAATTGAGTGAACTACAGTGATCCATATGAACCAACTTCTAATATTTAACACATTTAAAGATTCAATAGAGCCAAATTCTACTTAAAGTTAGTAGAGAATAACTTGGCTCTAAATAGGTGTGTTGAAATAGAACTTGTAAAATTTTGCTTTAGAATCTTTGTAATTTTAATACCCAATTTGTCAAGTTTTTGTGTCATATCAAAAAATGATAAATAATAAATAGGAATATTAAGGTTTACTACCAATTCATCAGTTAGATTTATCTCTAATTTCTGAATCAATAAAAGGAAATGCATTATTTGAAAACAAGACACCAAATTTTTTATTGTAATTCTAATAAAATGGAAGAAATAGAAGATAATTCTGTTAGTTTAGTTGTTTCGTCTCCACCATACCCTCTAATACCCATGTGGGATGAAATATTTAAGGAACAGAATCCAGAGATAAAAGATGCATTGGAGACTAACCAAGGTAGCTTAGCTTTCGAGTTAATGCACAAAGAACTAGATTTGGTTTGGAATGAAGTTTATCGTGTGTTATCAGATGGAGGTATCGCCTGTATTAATATTGGTGATGCAACACGTAAGATTGGGGATGATTTCCAGTTATATTCTAATCACTCTAGAGCGCTAAACCACTTTTTAGGAATTGGATTTCAAGTTCTACCCTGTATTATCTGGCGAAAGCCAACCAACGCTCCAAATAAATTTATGGGGTCAGGAATGTTACCTCCAGGTGCTTATGTCACCTTAGAACATGAATATATCTTAATTCTAAGAAAAGATGGGATGAGAAAGTTTAATTCAATCAGTGAAAAAGAAAATAGAAGAATAAGTGCTTTTTTTTGGGAAGAACGCAATACCTGGTTTTCTGATGTTTGGACTGGTTTAAGAGGAATCAGCCAAAAAATAAAAGATGATAATTCCGAATTACGTGAGAGAAGTGCTGCTTATCCTTTTGATTTAGCTTTTCGGTTGATTAATATGTTTTCAGTGAAGGGGGACATAGTTTTAGATCCATTTTTAGGTACTGGTACAACAACTCTAGCTGCTATGGCGTCAGGTAGGAATAGTGTTGGAATTGAGATAGATTCAAATTTCCGCGATATAATCATCACTCGTGTGAATGAACTCCCAATTCTTTCCAAAAGGTTGATAAAGCAAAGAATTGGTTCTCATTTATCATTTATTAACAAAAGAACTAAAGAAAACAAAGAACTGAAACATATGAATGAATTTTATAAATTTCCAGTCACTACAAAGCAAGAAACAAAATTAGTCTTTAGCGAAGTGGTTTCTTGTCAAAAAATAACTGATAATCAGTTTGAAGTGACGTATAAGGACGCTATTAACCTATCATAATCTGGAAATTCTCTATCTGGTATTCAAGAATCATTTCAGAATTTTGCAACCCAATCTGAAGAATTTAGTGCATCTAGTGAGGAAGTAGCTGCTGCTACTGAAGAAGAATCAGCAAGTATGCACCAACTAGTTCAATCTACGCAAAAATTAACCAGAATAGCTGATGAATTAAATAATGAAATTAAAATTTTCCGAATAAAAGAATAAGATCAGTTATTCCCTTTTCTTTTTCTACTACATCCATTTGCACTACTTCCTTAGAAGTTTTATTCCCAGTAACCGCTGAATTTTGAAAAAATTTTTGTATAAATTCAATAAATACTACTTATTGTATATGATTTGTTAGTAATCATTATCTCTGGATCTTGGAGGATAAGCCTAATAAATAAATTTGAAATTCTCTGTATTAATTAATATTTATCAGGTTTATTAGAAGAAAATACGATTTAAATAAACATTCAATTATGAAATCCTTAATATTCTCAAATAGATACTTATCGAATTGTTTCAGATTCGCAAAAAATAAAAACCAACGCGGTCATAACTACTAGAAACTTAAAGTAAGCGATCGTTTCAACATATGAAGGTGAGAAATTTGGCAATAAATGAAAATGAAAATAATAGTAAAAATGGAGGACGTTTTGATTTTCTTACTACCGATTTTCTGAAAAAACGGACAATTAAACAAAAAAATAGGAATGCGATTGCTATTGGTCTGTATGCTTTTATAGGCGCTTTAATCCTCGCCCTTATTCTTACTCATTATAATTTGTTATACTTACAAGATTTTTTGGACTTAGATAAAGCGTCATCAGATATCCTTTTCAGCTATTCTACAGGTGCTGGAGCAATAGGCTTGCTAATTGCCGCTATTGTAGGTGGGGCAGTTAGTGATGACTATAGATCAAAATATGGGGCCCGTGCTCCTTTCATTCTATTAGGCTGTGTTTTAACTGGTATCATGTTAATTGTTACACCGATCTTTGGAGCAACTACTCCTGATGATTTCCTTGTTGTGATTTTACCTATATGTTTTTTTCTTGTGTATGTTGGATTGGGATTAGGTTTTAGTCCCACAAATGCTCTCCTCTCTGAACTTTTTACGAAAGAGCAGAGAGGTTGGATGGGATTGATAGTTGCTCTTTTTGCTACCATTGGCACGTTCTTAGGAGTAATAATATTAAAAGGTATAGCGGATCTTACGAATGCCTATGGTATGTTTGTATTTACAGGTATTCTTACAGTTATTGTGGGTATTATCATTTTCTTTTTAGTAGAGAAGGCAAATCCTACCTTTCCACCCATCGATGATACGTTAACTGATATCTTATTAACCCCAAAATATCTCATATCTTTCGGGGGTGGCGATTTTACCAAGATGCTTGTTGTACAAAGTCTATGGGGTTTTTCATTCGGTGTTGCAACATTATATCTTATTCCACATTTACAAACGGAAGCTGGAACTGCATACTTGGGTGCAGGTAATGAGGGAATAGTTTTAATAGTAACAGGGATAGTTGCTGGATTTATGGCGATTCCAGCAGGCTTAATCATTAAAAAATTAGGTAAAATTAAAACTGCTATGATTGGATCTTTCATTTATGGAATATATTGTGTCGCGTTTGCTTTTATGGAAGTAGGTAATTATTATCACCTTATCTTGCTTCTTTCAGCAATTGCAGGATTCGGTGCCGTGTTTATTGAATCTGTCAGATTATCTCTTCCTGCTGATCTTGTACCAGAAGGTAAAGAAGCTCAATTTATGGGTATAAATAAATTTGCTTCGACTTGGACTGCCCCATTAGTGTCTCTGGTAGGTGCACAAGTCTTAATATCCTTTGCTACTAGCTTAGGGGGTAATTCACCAACACTTATCATCTTCCTACTAGCTGGGGTTTCAAGTTTTCTTGCAACTGGAGTATTATTCCTAATCAAATATGAAAAGATGATTGTAAACGAGTATCATAAATTTTATAAGAGATATGTTACTGCAAAAGGTATCCTTGAGGATAAATTGGATGATATTGTAGACAGAGTGATTTGATAAAATATATATGAGACTTTAACTAATTCCTCTATCTTAGGAAGCAATTTAGGCAAGAATTTTTAGGTTAGAGGTAATTTTTTCCACACAAAAGTCAATGTCTTCTTCAGTAATACCATAATGAGTTACAAAACGAATTGCGTTATTTGTAGTGTCCATACAAACGATTCCTTGTTTTCCGAGGGAAGAAATAAGCTTATTAATCTGAATATTATCAGGAAATCGAACGAATAATATATTTGTTTCAGGTTTTGAGATATTTAATGGCACTGAAGATGTTGCAAGTCCTTTAGCTAATCTTTTCGCATTCTTATGATCTTCATCTAATCTCTTAATCCATTTGTTTTCAAGGGCCACTAATCCCAAAGCAGCTATTATTCCTGCTTGACGCATTCCTCCGCCCAGCATTTTTCGAAATTTTCTAGCTTTATGAATAAATTCATGAGTACCTACAACTAATGATCCTACGGGGCATGATAAGCCTTTTGATAAGCAGAACATCATGCTGTCTACATGTTTGCATAACTCTGACACAGGTACATTTAATGAGACGACAGCATTAAAAATTCTTGCTCCATCCATATGAAATTTAAGATCATTCTCTCTAGTAAATTTATTAAGCTCTGAAAGTGTATTCGGAGGACACACAGTTCCTCCATGTTTATTATGAGTATTTTCAATACAAAGTAAAGTTGTCCACGGTTGATGATCATCGTTTCTTACCCTAAGAAGCGGTTGAAGGTCAGATGGAGAGGGAAAACCATTATTAGTTTGGAAAACTCGAGAAGTTAATCCTCCTATTCGTGCACTTCCCCCAGCTTCATACCAAAAGATATGACATTTAGATTCTAGTAATATTTCTTGCCCTGGAATTGTTGAGCTTAATAATGATACTAGATTACCTTGTGTTCCTGATGTTACAAGAAGTGCTGCTTCTTTACCCGTTATTTTAGCAGCCATCGCTTCCAGTTCATTCACAGTAGGGTCATCTCTAAAAACATCATCACCAAGCTTTGAGTTATTTAGAGACCTAATAACTTCCCACATCTCTGGCGATGGCTTGGTTACTGTATCCGATCTTAAATCAATTATATTCTCACTCATGGCTTTTCACATTAGGAGTTTTCATCAAAATATTAATTTTATAATTGCTTTTGTTGTTGATATTGATCATAAAAAGGTAATAAACTCTAAAACATCTCAAATAATCATAAATAACTAATAGCTTTTAAATTCAGCCTTAAAGTAAAAGGTTGGTGTGAAAACCATGAGAGAAATTAGAAGGAAAGAAAAAACAATAACAGACCTAAACGAAATCAAGGATATACTAATAAGAACTAAGTATGTTACACTTGCTATGTCGAAGGCAAATGTTCCCTATCTTGTAACACTAAGTCATGGGTATGATATGGAAAAAAACTGCATATACTTCCATTGTGCCAGTGAAGGGAAAAAGATCGATTATTTGGGTGATAATAATACAGTATGGGGTCAAGCAATTGATGATTTGGGATATTTAAGCGGAAAGTGTAGTCATGCCTTTAAAACAGCTCAATTCAAAGGTAAGGTAATTTTTATTGATGATTACAATGAGAAAAAGAATGCACTTACTATTATGATTAACCAACTCGAAGAAAATCCTGAAGAAATTATAAAAAAACAATTCTCAAAGGAATCTGCGATTAAAAATGTAACGATTGGCCGAATAGATATTGAAGATTTTTCGGGTAAAATTAACTTGGAATGAAATATACTGAATGCTTATACTATTGTTTATTTATTCTAAAAATCCTTTAGATCTTGAAAGTAAAGTAAAAGAAGATGTTTTTAAATTAACTTTATTTTGATTCTTAAGAAAATTTATTTTTGATTTAACCCAACAAAGATTGTCTTTTTGTGATCAAATTGATATTTTACAATTCTTTCCTCCTTCTTACCATCTATATCACATTATCTTTTGGTGTTTACACTTATAGTAGAAATCCATCAAAGTCTTTAAACAAATATTTCTTTTATCTGTCATTAGCAGCATTTTACTGGATGGTCATCTTTTATCTGTTTACAAGCGCTAGAGATTATGCAGAAGCAATATTTTGGAGGAAGATTTTCTCATTTTGGCCTTTCGTTGTGATCGCACAAACATATTTTGTTATTATTTTTACAGAAAGAAAGAATATTTTAAAAAACAAAGTTATTTATCCATTTCTTTATATTCCTCCTTTTATTGCAACTTTTTGGGAAATTAATGATTTAATTGTTGATGATCTAATTCTGAAAAGTTGGGGGTGGGTTGAAATTAATTCATTATCACCATTTTTTGTTTTAACAAGTATTTATGCAGTTTTACTTGGCTCATTCAATCTTTATTTGTGTTTACACTATATTTTCACGGTTAAGAATATCGAGAAACAACATCAAGCAATTTATATCTTTTTAGGAATGTCGATACCATTTTTATTAGGCCTCGTGTCTCAAATTTTTTTTCAGATATTAGGTTTAAATTTTCCTGATATAACAGTTTTTGGTTGGGGATTGGGTTGTATTGTGATAGCTATAGGAATTTTGAAATCAAATCTTTTCACTTTGACTCCTACTTCAGCTGCAGAGAGTATTTTGACTTCAATGGTTAGTAATGATGAGTTTTCAGGTGTAGTTGGAAGAAGTTTCGATTTAATTTATGCAGTTGATATGAAAGGGGTGATTATTTATATTTCTCCCTCTGTTGAGAAAATCTTGGGATATTCACGTAATGAAATTCGAGGACAACGATTTCATAGTTATATTGAACCAGTAACGTTACCTAAAGTAATAGAATACTTTAATAATGTTATAAGTTCTACGTTCCCTGAAGGTGGAGTGGAAGTGATAGAATTAAAATTTAGAAAAAAAAGCGGTCAATATACAACTTTACTTGCAAAATCAATGCCTATCGTGAAAAATGGTTCTATTTACGGAATACAGGGGGTAGCCAAAGACATTTCAGATTACGATCTTCTCGAAAAATCTCGTGAAAGTTTTATTGCGATGATAAGCCATGAATTAAGAACACCCCTAGCAATAATCAGAGGCTATGCAGATTTCCTAAGCGAAAATTATAGAGATTTGGAATCTAAGAGAATAGATCTATCTTTTAACGCAATTATCCGGAATATTCATCGTCTTGAAAAATTATCTCAGGATGTAGTCGATATCGACAAAATAGCACGTGCTAGTTTTAAAATTAGTCCCCAAAAGGTTGATATTTCTAAATTATTAAATTCCTCAATAGAACCTTTCACGATACTATTAGGATCTCAGATAAAAATTGATAATCAGATTAAGGAGATTTCACCAATAATAAATTGTGATCCGCTTAGGATTCAACAGGTGATCGATAATATTATCCAAAATGCTATGAAACACACACCGACGAGTAATAAAAAGATTAATGTTGTTTTATCTTCAGATGAGGGTTATGTAGAGATCAAAATATCTGATAACGGAGCTGGAATTTCTTCAGAAAACATCGATAAAATCTTCGATCAATTTGTGTCTATCCCCACTAAATTTTCTGCTACTGGATCAGGGATTGGACTTTATATTTCCAGAAAAATAATAATTGCTCATGAGGGAAAACTAACTGCCGAAAGTAAGGGAGAAGGGTCAGGATCATCTTTTATAATAAAGCTCCCAAGAAAATGGAGATTTCGTCTAAATTGTTGAACACCACCTGTGATCTTTTAAGGGGAAACTAGGGAATTTTCACTTTTGAAATCATTAACGGCCATAGCTGAAATAACAAACGATAAGGAATATGCCATTGT
>SDBT01000986.1_pt1 | contig 48167 bp, 78 predicted proteins | sample 2277101 | NCBI WGS metagenome assembly SDBT01 (sample SAMN10404973, study PRJNA504765) | marine sediment metagenome | isolation source: marine sediment core GS10_PC15, 103 cmbsf | place: Arctic Ocean: Southern Knipovich Ridge | collected 2010 | reverse complement strand
GCGGACTTGAGAGGTGCGGACTTGAGAGGTGCGGACTTGAGCGGTGCGGACTTGAGAGGTGCGGACTTGAGAGGTGCGGACTTGAGCAGGGCGGACTTGAGCGGTGCGGACTTGAGCAGGGCGGACTTGAGCGGTGCGGACTTGAGCAGGGCGTACTTGAGAGGTGCTAAAAACTATTCAGAAAACCACGACTTCTTTTATGAATTAGTAAGAAGGGAAAAAGTAAAAACATTTACACAAAGTCAATGGGCACATATTGGTGAAATAGCTATTCATAGGATTTGCTGGGATAGTATTAAAAAAAGATTTGGAAAAAGAATTTTACCAGTGTTTAAAGTTTTAGATAAATCTGGGTTTGGAGAATATTTAAATAAGTATAAAGAGGTTTTAAAAAATAGTTAGCAAATAACCACAAAGGATGGTGAAGGGGATGAAGTGTGAAGATTGTCCATCTTTTCAAGGTCGTGATATTTATTGTAAAATGGGATTAAGTATGAGGACTGGAGACACAAGAACTTGTGAAGATTTTGGAAAAACAAATCAAAAACAATTATTACTTGATCGAAATATATGGGATAGAGTTAAAAAACGTTGGATTAACCCAAGCAAACAATAAAGGTGAGATATGACAAACTCTCTCGGCAAAAAATTAAAAGTTTATGGTTTAGGGATAAAGCATATTTATTGAAAGAGCCAAGCATTGATAGATTAAATAGCTCTAAAGATTACACCTATGGTAATTGTAGGTTTATAGAAAAAATGGTTAATACTATGAATGGTCAAAAGCGATTTCAAATAAAACTAAGATGCACAGATAGGCTGGGTAAGTTAATTGGAATATTCCCAAGCATTAAAGAAACTGCAAGGCAATTAGGAGTATCACCTTCCACAGTATATAATAATTTCAGAGGGATAAAAAAGAGTATAGTCGGGTTAAAATTTCAGGAGGTTAAAAATGGATAATTCAGTAGGAACACCAATGACTTATGATGAATTAGTAGCAGAAATAGCCAAGTACAAACAAGCCTTTGATCAAGCGGGGGAGTTGGTTGAGAAGAAGAAAATTCCTGCATTAAAAACTACAGATGATATTGACAGGTGGAGTATTCTTGTTGGCAAATTAGAACACTTTAACCAAGCACACGCCCAATTCCAGCCTATCCTGGCAAAGAAGATTGCAGAGATTGAAGGAGTTGGCAAATTATGGGGCAGAACAACTATGCTATTATTGGACGAGCAAAAGAAAACAGATAAACTTGAAACCTCACTTAAAAATTTTAAGAAAGACATAAAAGACTTACATGAAATTTGCGACCATGCAGAAGATGAGTGTCGGAAGGTTAAGAAAGAGAATGAGGAGTTGAAAGAGGCAAACAAAGGGATGACGGCTATTGTTCGAGATGAAATTTCTTACAGGTCGCAAATTCAACATGAGTTGCAGGAGAAGGAAGATAAAATAACAGAGATAGAAGATAACTACTTGGAATTGATAATTCAAAAGAATAATAAAATAGCTGATCTTGTGTTGAAGTTGGAGAAGGCTGAGAAGGAGAACAGCACGTTTGCGGAAATACTTAATGATATGGTCTTAGAAGAGGATTTACTCCAATCACGCATTAAGGAATTGGAAGAAAACAATAAAGGATTAAAAGAATATCTCCACGATATAGGTAATGCTATGGGTGGGGTTGAAGATGATATGTATATTAAAAAAGCTAAAGGAATCCAAGCCAAGTTATCAAGAGTAGAACGCTTACTGGATAGGGATAGGTTGTATAAAACAATAGTTAGATGGTTGGGTATTGTAAAAATAGAAAGAGCATTTGTCTATTGTTTAATTGATATGATTTTGAGAAATAAGACAACAAACGCCATATTAGACGAAAGCGAGAAGGGGAAGGATAATAAAAATGAGTAAAGGGATATCTGCAACACAGAGGACATTGAGAGAATTAAGGGATAAGGGCCGGATATGTGGAATAGTTGAAAGGTTTAATAGTTTTGCCGGGCAATTTGGGAAAAGGTTTGATCTTTTCGGGTTTATTGACATTATCGCTCTTGATACTGCTGTTGGAATAATTGGAGTGCAAAGCTGCGGGCAGTCGTTTTCGGAGCATTTAAAAAAGATAACCGAAGAAAAGAACGATGAATGTTTCGAGTGGCTAAGGTGTGGGGGTAAAGTTGAGCTTTGGGGTTGGAGAAAATTAAAGCTAAAAAGAGGTGGTAAGGCCATGCGCTGGAAGCCGCGGATAGCACACATATATCTTGAGGGCGAGGAAATTAAATATAATGAGCTTTAAGACTTTCTCTAATGGAACGAAGCGGCTAGTAATTGACAGCCAGAACGGATATTGTCTTGATTGTTTAGAGCCGATTCATTCGATACATCATAAGCTGCCGAACACAAAAGCCAACAGGAGAAACTTTCCGCTATTTATTCAAAGCCCGATGAACGCTGCGGGATTATGCTTTAATGATCATAAAAATAATGCGTTTAAGCATAAAATAACAGAGCGAGAGGCAAGAGTTTACGAAATATATTTAATGGGAATTAGAATTTAAGGGGATTGATAATGGCAAATAAGAATTTTGATGTGGATTTATTAGATTTGATTTTTTTGATCATTGAGGGCAAGGTAAAACATTCCGTAGCATTTAGGGGGATTAAATCAGCCATATCAAGAAACCTTCCGGAAAAAACTTGTAAGATCATTTTAGCCAGGGAAGCGCGGTTTAAATGCGAAAGAGGAGAGCGTTGCTCAATGGATAATTTTTGTGAAGAATCAGTAAGGAACAAGACAATAAAAGAGATTCGGGGTAAGTTAGGGGTATGAAGATCAAGAAGATTAAAACTATTTTTATTAATGTTGGCTTGGCAATAATAGCAGCCTATACGTTATATCGTTGTATTTTAGACATATTAAGGACATGATTTGAAAAAGCTATACTTTCTATTAACTGCAGTATTAATCTTATTTCTACCCATAAATTCTGTTGATTTTATGCAAGGAAGATATTTTTTATGTTATCTATCTATGGGGTTATTTGTTGTGTTTTCAATGGTAGAGAATAAGATTCTAAGGGCTTTTGTGTTGTGGTCCGTGATCAGGCTGTTGTTTACATTGAGCGATGATGGCATATCCGCGATTAATTATATCTTTATGGGAGTATTGGTTTATCAAGTCATGGTTAATAAATTCAAGAAGTATGGATTAGAAAAGGCTTTAAACTGCGTATGTGTGCTTGCCTTACTGCAAACAGCGATGATGTATATGCAAAGTTTCGGGTATTGGCTTTTTATAATGCCGATAGGCGGGGGGATAGATGTATTTCATAATATAATTTTTAAAGGATCTGCTGCTTGCCCGGGGTTTATGGGTAATCCGAACATGGCCGGAGCTTTCCTTGCCTTGTGTCTGCCAGCTTTTTTCAGAAAGAAATGGTGTTTTATCGCTCCGATAATTGTGTGGGGATTATGCTCCGGTAATAATCTTGGCGGGTTAATTCCAGCAATAATAATCTATTTCATGTACGTTTACTTTATGAGAAGAGATAAGAAAGTCTTAATTCTTACCGGTATTATAGCGCCTTTATTGGCATGGCGCACTATAAAAATGATCTTATCCCAAAACCTGAGCCAGTTAACAGCATTAAACTCTTTAAGCCTTGCTGATCCAAGCACTCTAATATCAACTTTAGGGAGGAAAGTATTTGGTATTAGGTGGCTTATCTGGTCTGACGTATGGCATAACATAATACCTCATCATCCAATTATAGGTATTGGGCTGGGGACTTTTAAGAAAGTGTATCTTAACCTCGCGGGAATCGAGACAAAAGGAGGTTATCAGACCCACAATGATTACTTACAGGTTTTAGTAGAGCTAGGAAGAATAGGGCTGATCATTTGTCTTGGGTTTGTAGTGTGTATTTACATTAAGGGCCTTAAGTTTTACAAAATAGATAAAAATGTATTGATTGCATTGTGCGGGTTAAGCGCGGGGATGATAAATATGATAGTAAATTTTCCTATGCACAATAATATAGGGATATTTATTTTAATGTGGGCGGCAATGATTGAAGCCCAGAAAAAGGAGGGGGTGAAAAATTGAAGAAGTTGTTATTAATAATGGTTGTATTAGGAATGTTAGTTATGTTATGTGTACCAGCTTATGCAAGTAATCAGGCCCGTATAAGTGAGATCCAGGGAATAATAATCCAATCGCATCAGAACATAGAAAAGTTTGAAAAAGCTATTTCTAATGCAGAGGATTATATTATGAAGGCTCAGGCGGTTATGGATGAGCTAGTAGTACAAGACACAAAAGCGGCAGAGGTAAAAAAGCAAGAAGAGAAGAAGGCTGCTGAGTTGCGGGAAAAGAGGAAAGAAGCAATCAAATTAGCGGTTGAGGAAACAAATAAAGAGCTAGAGAAAGAAATTAAGGAATTGATCGAACCAGTTGAAGCATTGAAAGAAGCGCATTGGAGAGCTAAAGAAGCACTTAAATAACGCAGGGCTTTATGTTCGCAGGAACGGCAGACTCCTGAAATAAACTGCCAACATAAAAAAAGGAGAAAAAGTGAAAAAAGAAAAACATATTTTGGGGAGGAACTGGGTTTTATGTGTTTCCGGATTAATGAGCCTAATAATTATAATAAGCGCACTTGTTTGTTTCGTGGGAGGTAAGCTAAGAGAAAAACCCATAATGGAGGAAGAGGTCGAAACAGCATTTTACTCTATAACCATATGCGGGGAAATGACTGAGGAACAATTCAGAGAGTTAAAGCTTGCATCATACAGGATTGAAGATATTAAAACACATGGAAAAATAATTTTTAACCTTGATGAAGTTTTGGGAGAAAGGTATACAGAATCTTATCATATAGTTTGGAATGATGGCTCAACTGTCGCTACTAAGTATTATTGGGATGAATTTAAAAAAGGGCAAGTAACCAATCAACATGGTGGATATATGAAAATTAACGGTTTATGGTATAGCCCGGAAAACATAATTATATATGATGATATTGAACCCATGAAAAACGCCATTGAAAAAGAGAAGGTTGCCCGGGAGAAGGAAAGGGAATCTAAAAAGAAGAGGAAAAGATGAAAGAGATATTTCTATTGGTTTTATGTATAGTGTTGTGGGCTGGGTGTGGTAACCCAAAAGAGAACAACAATGAAAAGATTTTTATTAAATGCCGCACGGTTAAAACTCATTGGGGAGGTAACCAAAGTAAAAGCGATTGGAAATGGCAAGAGGTAGAAATACTTAAAAAAAATGGAACCCTTACGAAATTGAAATATAAAAACGGCGATTTAATATGGGAAGAGTTAGAAAAGATAGAATGGAAAAAAAGTGAAACTATTATCCCACTAAAAGGGGAGTGATGAAACTCACAAAGCTGGTCTTAATAGAGGTAGAAGCTGACACGGAGAAAGAGGCCGAAGAAGCGTTTAAGCTGATCGGGAGCATGAGTGATACGAAAATAAAGGTAGTTGAGACTTTTAAAATAGAAAAGTAACATAACCAAGAGGAGGATATTATGGGTGGAGCATGTGGAGCAGGTCCAAAGGTAACAGAACGGGAAATACCTAGTGAGATTAAATTACTTAATAATGCAGTTAGTGAACTTCAAGAGCAAGCAAATTCATTAGCCGGGAGAATTGAACCAATTATGGATTCGCAAAAGCCAGCTAATGCATTAGAGACAAATGATGAAAATGAGTGCTGTGAAATAGCTGGCATGATCAGAAGTGAAAGGAAAAGAATACAGGCGGCAATTCGTTGGCTAAGTGAATGGAGAGAGAGAATACAACTCTAAAAACTTAATAGTGAAAAGGTTTAAAGGTCCGGAATGGATAAAATAATAACAAATAAAGATATTCTAAGGCAAGTATCGCGGGACACTACCCTTGAAGAAGTAAAAGAGTTGGATTTAATTAACCGGCTGAGGGAAGCTAATAAACACGCATGGACTCCTGGCTGTGGCCTTGCAGCAATCCAGATAGGTTATCCTATACGCTTCAGTTGGTTTCAATGGGGATTAGAAGAGTTTACGTTGCTTAATCCAAAGATACTGGAATATAGCGGGGAGATAAAAAAGGTTAGTGAGGGATGTTTGTCTATTCCGGACAACTACGCTATTGTGAGTCGGGCTTATAAAATAAAGTACATATCTCATGGGGAAAGGAGAACAGCAAAGGTAGTTAAGGCGCAGATAATCCAGCATGAAATAGATCACATGGACGGGGTTTTAAATATTGATGGGGGGAGAAAATGAAATACTGTATTCATTGCGGTAATGCTATGCGTGATGATGAGCTTGTTTGTGATAACTGTGGCGAATTAAACTAAGAGAGGGAGAGGAACTAATGGAAAAGGTATTCTTGGGTGGGACTTGCAATGAAAGTAAATGGAGGGAAAAATTAATAGGATTGCTGACTATTGAGTATTTCAATCCAGTTGTTGATGATTGGACTCCTGATTGCATGAAAGAAGAAGTAATCCAGAGGGAAAAATGTGATTACTGTTTATATGTGATTACTCCTAAAATGACAGGAGTATACTCTATTGCCGAGGTTGTTGATGATAGCAATAAAAGACCAAGTAAAACTATATTCTGTTTCTTAGATAAAGATGAAGAAGTTGTGTTTACTGATGGGCAAAGAAGAAGTTTAGGTGCTGTTGCTAAGATGGTTGAATTAAATGGTGGTAAATTTTGTCATGATTTAATGGACATTGCCTTGTACTTAAATCGCAAGATTCCGAAAGGCGACAAATGAAAATATGGATTAAACCAGGGGAAGGGACACCAGTTGTAACAATGTATCAAGGACTAAGCAATGAGTTTAAAAAGTATGTGGGGAAAACATACGTTATTGATCTTAGGAAAATGAAGGTAAAAGAGGTAAAGCAATGAGCAGAGAGATAAAGATAATAACAGAAAAAAACACAACGAAGTTTGATTATATTGGGTCAGCTTTTAAAATTCATACAGATATGGAGATTAAAAAAGGAGATGTTTTAGGTTTACCATCAAGGGGGAAAATAAGCAATGAAGAGGTTGTTGAAATAAGAGATTTACTCACAGATGAAGATAGACACCACGGTGATATTCTCAATCAACATAATTATCGGTTAATCACAAGAATTGTATAATTACTTCTTGAAAAATAACCAGTAACAGAGTATAATTATAATATGGCCAAGAAAAAAGTTAAAAGGAAATCCGTGAAAAAGAAACCTCCCAAATGTAACCTAACTATAAAGCAAGATAACTTTTGTGTTCATTATGTAGAGACAGGCAATGCAACCGAGGCATATAAAAGAACTTATAGTTATAAAAAACAGAAAAGCACCACTATTAATCGTAATGCTAAAAAATTAATGGACAATAGCAAGATAATAGCAAGGATAGCCGAATTAAGAAAACCTATATTTGATAAACTTGAAGTATCAGCCGGAAAGACACTTAAAAGATTAATGCAAGGGCAAGAATTTGATATGAGAAAGCTCTACAATAAGAATGGGACGATAAAGAAACCCCATGAGCTTGATGATGATACCGCCAAGGCAATAGTAGGCGCTAGGTATGATAGAGACGGTAATTTGCTTGAGTATAAGATCATAGATGTAAAAGGTTGCTCAGAATTAGTAGGTAAGCATTTAAAGCTATTCACGGATGTAATAGAGATCATAGTGCCGTTAACGGAAGAACAAGAGGATGACTCGCTTGGTAAAATCGCAGAAATACTCAGCAGAAGACATAAAAAGAAAAAATGATGTATGTGTTGCCGAGAAAAAGCTGATTAAAGAAGATCCGCTTAATCTGATAGAGCATGAATATTTAAGCATTAAGGTAAAAGAAGCTGGATCGCCTATCATTAAATTAAAATTAAACACACCGCAGAGAATATTGTTCGATTTAATTGAGCCAATGATAAAGGAAAAAAAGCCGATAAGGTTATTATTATTAAAATCTAGGCAAGCTGGATCATCAACATTTATAAGCGCCCTCTTTTATGCTATTACCTCTCAAATTCCAAACATTAACTCAATAATTATTGCTGATATAAGCGAACATACAAACAATTTATTTGAAATGAGTAAATTGTACCATGAGAAACTATCAGAAGAAAAACCTCATATTACCCCAAAGCTAAAGAAATCAAACGAGAAGAAACTAGAATTTGCTAATATACATAGCCAGATAATAGTTGCCACAGCGGAAAATATAATGGCAGCTACATCCCATACATTTCAACTAGCTCATCTAAGCGAGGCATCAAAATATAGAAAACTTAAAGCATTGCTTAGTGATTTATCTCAAACTGTTCCTAAACAAGGGTTCTCACTCATAATACTAGAAACTACAGCTAATGGAATGGAGGAGTTTTATGAATTATGGACAGAGGCGGTAGAAGGCAAAAATGATTACATACCATTATTTGTTCCCTGGTTTTATTCTGATGAATGTGTAATGCCTCTACAAAACGGTAAATTATATCCTCTTGACGGTATTCACTTTAGCGCTGAGTCAACAAAGAGCGCTTTCCTTGTTGAGGAGGATAGACTTAGGCAAGAAGAGGAATTAACAAAAGAGCAAATAAACTGGCGCAGATGGTCCATTATTAACGATTCATTTGGTGATATAAACTTATTCAATCAAGAGAATCCTTCTAGTTGGAAAGTAGCTTTTATGGCGAGTGGTGCTAATTTCTTTGATAGTGCCGGTATGCAGAGACAGAAGAAGAAAACACCCATAGCAGTAGGGGATATATTCGAGAATGGTCGTAAATATGAGTTTAGAGCTATGCCAGAAGGCAAGATTAAGCTGTATGAATACCCTAAGAGCTACGAGGAATACTTGATCACCGGGGATGCTTCAGAGGCTGTAGGAGAGGATGAAGGCTCTGCTTATGTCTTAAATAAGCGCTTAAACAGCACGGCTGCAGTTGTAAACGGTCAATATCCGGCTGAGGTATTAGGGGATATAATGATAAAGCTATGTAATTATTTCAACAAAGGGCTTGCTGTGCCGGAGAATAAAGGGTATGGTACGCATTTAGCAAAGGTTATATACGATAATTACGGCTATGTGTATCGTGCAATCAAGACAGAGAAGGGTAAACAGGTAGTGTCTGAGCAGATAGGGTTCAACACTAATCTTAATACACGGCCAGAAATGTTATCCAGGCTGAATGAGGAGATAAGAGTAAGCGCTACAAAGCTAATAGACAGCGATTTAATCAATCAAAGTAATACGTTCATAATCAATCCTAAGACTAAGAAAGCTGAAGCTGCATTGAATAAGCAAGATGGATTAGTGATCTGCCGGGCAATAGCAGCACAGGTAAGACATTTAATACCGTACAAGCCTCCGGTAAGTGAGGATAGAAGTTCAAGGGCATTGCATGATAAGTTGAGCATGAGGAAAAATGGGGGGTTTGGATTCTGATGAAAAATATGTTACCCGGGGATAGCAATAGTGATGTGAATGTATTTTACAATGGAGGAGATATGGATATACGTAGAATTAAGTGTGCGATTGTTGCAATAATTATAGGGGCTGTTTCTATTTTTTGTATTCCAGCAGCATTGGGGATGCTTGTTTATATATTATTGGTGAACATAACAGAGGAATAGGGATATTTTAATAATGCCAAAATGTATATGCTGTAAAGTAAAAATAGAAGATGGAAACAATTACTGTCCGGACTGTGAGGTTTGGGCGCGTACTGCGTTGGCTGAGGTAAAGGAGGGTGTTGATGAAAGCACTAAAATTAAAGATATATGAACACGTTGAGTACAGTCAATCAATCAAGGTAGAAATCAAGCACACACCTTTGCCCTGGGATAGAAGGTTAAAGCCCTGGCCGGCAATGAAGAGATTGGGGATAGTTGCGCTGTCTTGGGAAGAATATCGGATAAATCTTGTAAGATTTTTTAAAAGTGAATCATATAAAAGAACTTATATGGTTGTAAGAAATTTATCAGGCATAAAGAAATCCTTGCAAGTAAAATAAAATTATAGTATTATAGATTATATAGGGGGAATTATATGGCCACTCAAGAAATAGAATTAAAAAACATACCTAAAAAAGACTTACCAGATGAAGATGAAATACTCCAGCCACTCGCTAATGTCAAGATATTAAAATACACTGATCCACAAATTGAACGTCTGCTTGAAGAAGATGAAGCCGAAGAAAACGCCATTGATGAAGAATGGAAAGACGTTTACAATGAAGATTATCTAAGTTTCGTAAAGTCCATGAACAATCAGTATGCAGGAACTATGCCGCGAAGAGCCGGTGCTATTTTCAATGTAGATGGTGGAATGACTAAGGTTAAAATAGATCGGATTGTTGGTGATGCTGTAAAGGCTATAACCGGAACTGAGCCGAAAGTATCTGTATTCCCTCGTCCTGGGTATGCTGAAGGTAATGGAGTTGAGGCTACTCAAGCACAAGAGGAGTTTCTTGATTACGTTGTAGATGAGAAATTAACTCTTGATGAGGAATTGAAGAAAGCTGCTCATTCTGCCACGACTAAAAGAGTCGGTATTATCAAAATGACTCATAAGGTTATTAAGCGGGAAAGAACTCGCAAGGAAACTTACAGGTCAAAAATTGTAGAAAAGAACGATGGACAGGGCAACATAACTAGAGTTAATGAGGGATTAGAGAGATTACAAGAAGCTCATAGTTTGAGGATAGAGCAAGAACCTGAGAAGTATACGCCATATATTAATAAATTATTAAAGGGTGAGGATGCATCATTTGAAGCAAATTATGATGAAATTATATATAATGATCCGTGTTTAGAATACATCGAGCCACAAAACTTTAAGGTCCGGAAGAGTGTTAATGGTTATCAAGGGCTGTGTGATACTGAGCTTACAATCGAACTCAGGTCTTTTACATGGTGGGAGTTAAAGGCATTAGAGAAGAAGTTTGACTTTATCAATGTTGATAAGCTATTATTTGAGAAAGATGGTGATGAAAAAGAACGCCCCGGGGCGAGAAGTGAGACGTACACCGTTAAAGAATGTGTTAAGTATTTCCGTGAGAATCCAAAGAGTGATGAAGTAAAGAGGATTGTTTACTATAAATCAGATGATACAAGCAGAGAGTTATTCTTTGGTGGTATCTATTACCCCTGGAGTGTGTTGGATTGCTATTACTTCCCATTTTATTCCGAGATAGCAGGTAACGGCTGGTTTCAGGGCAGTGTAGCGAGAAGCCTTACGTCAGCTCATATTGCTGATAATGCTGTCTTAAACTTGTTTTTAGATGGTGTTTACAAGAGGAATGTACTCACTCCTATAACTCCGAAGAACTCAGATGCAGCAAAGCAATTTACTTCTCAGAAATGGGTTGATGGTGTACCGATCAACGCTAACAAGGACGATATAGATTTTGTAATATACCCCCCAATGGATTCAAATTCTATGCTCGCGGGAAAAGAGACAGTTGCAAGAATAGGTAGCGATGTAAGCCGGGTATCAGACCTTAAGACAGGCGGGGAAAGCAAGCTCGATCCTAACGCCCCAGGAATAAAGACAGAGTTGCTTGTAGGACAATCTGATGCAGGAATAAGTGAATATATCAATACATTGGCTAAAGGCTTTAATCAGCTTACTACAGGCATATTGCAGATGTATTATGAAATATCACAGAACGCACAGGGTTATATAAACAGGAGAATCGGGGATGTAACCAATGTTAAGGATTTATTCGGTACAATAAGTAGAGCGCAGATGATAGCCAAGACTTCGATACAGTCCTTAGCTTCAACATATAACTTTGATAAGTTGCAGGAATTACAGACAAATCTCAAGTTCTATGAGATATTCAGGCCAGAGTTGATGGTTGCTGACAATCCGGAACAGGTACATTTCTTATTAACTACGTTGGCTAAAACATTCGGGCAGAACTGGAAGAACGCTATAAATAAGATATTGCCTTCTCTGCAGCAGTTGAAGAATAACCAGTTGCAGGTTGCGGTTCAAGCCGTAGATACTTATTTTAAGGCAAAGCAGCAAGAGGCTAACACCACAGGGGTTTTACCGGATATAAGTGCTGATGAAATATTTGCTATAATACAGGAGTTTCAGAGTAAGCTCGTAAATGCACCGAGTGAAGAGGAAATCAAGGCTGCTAAAAAGGAGAAATAATGGGAAAGCCAGAGGAAAAGAAAAGTGAATATAGCTTTGATGAGTTAAGCGAGGAAGAGAAATTAGAGAAACAACATGAGATAGCAAGACAGGCGGCATTTGAAAAAGTATCGGCTTCAGCAAGGACGTGTTTAAATTCAGGGTTGTTTGTTAAGTATAAGAATGATTACAAGGAGTTTGAAGAAAAGACTATAACTGCTTTTATTAATTTAGATCCCGGTGCTGATAAGTACAAAGAATATTGCATAGCGTTATCAATGGAATTATCGGTGCTGAGGAAATTAAAGGATTTTATAGAAAAGGATAGGTAATGGCTAGTGCTTACGGAGTAAATTTTGGAATTGATTATGCAATTCCTGATGGAAGGGTAAGAAGTTTTGATTTAAACGGTATTGTGTATAAGGATGAAGACAAAAACATTGAACATATTTGCTGGAAAGGTCTTTTAGTAAGCCTTATAAACGTACAGGGTTTTAACATTGATAAAGGAATGGGTATTATGTCATTTGTTCACAAATTAATAGAAGAAGGTTTAGTCATGGAGAAATCTCAATGAGCGATAAGGACACAAAATTAAAGAAATTGTTACTTAAAATTAGTAAAGAGTGGAGAGAAGTAATTAAGCCAGATGAAATTTGTGTACAACATTTATTGGAGATACCACAATGAGCGAAGAAAACAGAAAATATATTAAAGATGAGGATTACGTTGAGCTTAACAGCTTAGACGCTGCTCATAGGTACGCAGATGATCAGAAAAGGAATTACAAGGCCGAGAACAAGCGTGATATAGCAAATTCTGATGCAATAGCCGTAATGATGCCGGAAGATAAGATTAACTATCTAAAGTATGGCATGAATTTACTAATTGATGATAGAAGGTGTACTGACAAAGAGATTAACTACATGAGATTGTTCATTGCCGGCTGTTCTAATAAGATGATTGCAGCACAGATAGGGCAACCGTTATCAGAGGTTGAAAGTTTCGGGAAAGACATTCTACATCGTGTCCAGGACGCTATTCAGAAAACAAAGAGTACACGGATTCCTATTGTGGGGGGATGATGAGTAGAAACCCTAAGACAAGGGATGTTTACCCTGTTGATATATGTTTAAGGGAGTTTAAAGTAAGGCAATGTAGGTTGTGTGAGAGATTAAATACTTGCAAGAAACCGGAGAAGCTAAACAATGGCAGATAAGAAATTTAAAAATCCAACAAAAGGCTTTACGTTTAGGTATTTTAATGATAGTGGTAAGACATGGATGGAGATAGAAGATTCATGGGTTGATATGGATAAGGTAATTGGGATAGAAACCGAGGGTATGGAGTACATTTTACATTTAAGTTCGGGTGCAACTGTCTCTTTTAAAAGTAAATTCTCATTAGAACAAATATTAGTTAGTATAAACACTAGGCTAAGGAGGAAATAATGCCACATAAAGGAAAAAGCAGTGATTATAAAAGCGGTCCGAAAAAAGGTCATAAGAGAAAGGCTAAAAAGGCTAAATGATAAAAGCTCTTAAAGAATTTATTGAAACTCTTATTGAAAGAAAGTTTACAGGTAGCATTAAAATAAACTTCTTTAAAGGAGGAGTAACAACGATCAATAAGAAAGAGAGTATTGAATTAGGTAATTAAGGGACGCTCGATAGCAAAATCGAAGCCCAGATTGACGGATAAAACCGTTGGTTTGGGCTTTTTTATTTAGGAGGGTTTATGTGGTGGAATAAAACTTTAGCTCTCAAAGATCAACCAAGCGGTAAGTGTATTGAATGTAGATGGAATGGTTCGGCAAACGATAAGTTAGATTGTAGTTGCCCCCAAATAAGAATGATAAATACTGTTTGTATGCAGAAAATAAATATGGTTTTGCTGGGAAATGTTGAATATTACTTAGATGATACTGATTGACAATCGCTGTGGTAGCGATTCATATAAACGCTGAAACCGGGGACGGACAGCAAACGATGGAGGAAGTATGGCAGAACAAGTAACATTGGATCAAAAGGTTATTGATGGAACTCTTAGCCCTGAAGATGCAGCGCGCGAGGAGATAGTAGCTGATGAAGCAGCGGAAAAGAAAGCTGTAGAAGATGCTAAGGAGGGTATAGTCGATGATCCAGACAAGGAAAAAGAGCCTAAGCCTGATGAGCCTAAAGAAGAAGAGGCTGATGAGGCTAAGGAAGCGGAAGAGCTTAAAGCTAAGGCGCTTGAATTAGACTTGCCGGAAACTGCTACGAAGGAAGAGGTTGATAATGTAGTTAAATCTCGCCAGGAAGAGACAGATAAGGTCAAGACTGAGAAGATCAAGACTTTAGAACTTAAAGAGGACGCAACTGATGATGAAATAAAGGTTGCTGAGGAAAAAGCTGACGCGGTAGCTCTTGAGAAAGAGATAAGTGAGTATGCAGTAGCAGAGAATGTTCAGATTGATGTTGCGGCTGAAACGGTTAGGCAGGTAAAAGGTATCGTGAAAAAATACAGTAATAACCCGGCTTTAATCGCAAAAGAGTTAAAAGTAACACAGGATAATCATTCTCAGTTGGTTAAGGACTTAAAGGTAGCACAAAATAAAGCTCCTGAAATAGTTACCTTAACTGAAGATCAGATTGCAGTAGGTACTAAGGTGTACGATAAGGAAGATATTATTGCTAAGTACACTAAATTATATCCTAACGATACTGAGGATATGAGTGATGAGCAGATTTTATTTACTGCAAAGAAGGAATTTGAGGTAACTATACTCAAGGAACAAGGTAAACAGAGTCAAGCAGAAAAAGATACTGCTACTGAAATTAAAAAGCAGTTGATTGCTAATCTTGGGGAAGCAGATAAAGAATACGCTTCTGAGATCAAGGAAATGCTGGATAATTCTTCTGATGCTAGGATTATCGCGGATAAAGACGGTAGTTTCGCAAAAGATTGTGCTACTTTTATTAAAGGCCAGAATGTTGATGCTTTAAAAGTCAAACACGCTGATGAAGTAAAGAAGGCTAAGTCTGATGGTTTTAAAGCAGGACAGGAAAGCGTAAGACTTAAGGGTGGCCCGGTTGGAACAGGAAACGGATTCACCGGCAAAGCTAAGAAGCCATTATCTACAGCAGAATCTAAACGTGCATGGGAAGCGTACGGGGATGATCAGACTACTCAAGAAGAAGCTGAAGATGCTTTCCGTGATGTAGGTTTGGAACAATTCAGAAAAGAGAATAAGTAATTTAACAATATGGGAAGGAGTTTAAAATGTCAACACCAAAAATAAGAAAACCTCAAACATTTGGCTGTGTAAGCCCTAGTAACCCGGTTGGGACACCGATTGGAATAGGGGCTAGTGAGGTAATAAAGTTAAGAAGTGGAAGATTTGTGAAAAATGATGGTTCTGGACGTGCTGAAATTGCCGGGAATGGCCATGGTACGTTAATGGGATTCATAGAAGGCGCGGATGAAACTGCTCCTGCTACTGAAGGTGGGATTGAGAAGAAATTGCTTGCGAGTTCAAATTATGTATTTAGGATCCCATTGCGTTATGATGGTTCTACGTATTCCGTGAATTATTCTAAAGCTATTGACGGGACAAAGCATGATTTAGTTGTGGTTTCTAGTATTCAGTATGCAAATATTACTGATAACTCTGAAGGCGTAATCATCATAGTTGGTGGACAGGCTGCAACGTCTATAACAGCTAATGATGGATTTGTACTTTGTAAGCTCAACCCTGAAACTATGTGGGAAGCGTAAGCAAGGCGAAATAACTGAGTTGCATAATGATCGTAAATAGTAGGGAGGGTAATCATGGCTAGACTAGCCACACCAGCATTGTATAAAAAGGATATGTATAAGGTCAAGTTTGAAATGGAAGGAAAAGTTGAAGCTAAAATGCGGCATAAACAGATTTTAAAATATGTGCCGAGTGCTACCGGAGCAGGAGATAAGGAAACACAGTTGTTAGGACTTGGGGATTTGGAGAGACACACAACTGAAGGCCAGGATATTAATTTTGTATCTCCCGCGCAAGGTTGGGAGTTCTTGACAAAGTTCCATACCTACTCAAAAGGTGTTAAATTAACTTTTGAGGCAGGAGAGGATTCAACGAAGATCCGTGAGCTTTTGAGAAAACTTGCGAAAACATGGACTGAATCTTCAATAGATGCTCGTGAGACACTTGCAGCGCGTGTATTTAATGAAGGTGGAACATTGTCCGGGGATTTCGTGTTTAACGGTTCATACATCAATGAAAGCGATTCAAGCGGTGATTTGGTATATGATAGCAAACCTTTCTTCGTATTAAGCGGTAATGAATATACGAAAAAAGATGGTAGTACGTATTTTAATTCAGTTGCTGGATTAACTCTCGATGTTGATAATTTCGAGACTATTTATAATCTTCACGCAGCAACCAACGCTTATAATGAGCTTGGCCGTCCTACAATAGATCCAGTAGATACGCTGTTGACTCAGCGTGGTGCTGATCATCAAAGGGCAAAGAGAATACAAAGAACCACAAGGGGCTTACCTGGTGGGGAACTGAATGACATTAACGTATGGGAAGGTACAGCAAACCCGGTTGATTGGGCTTATTTGACTGATACACAGGCGTTTTATGTAGGTAAAGCTGCTTCCGATGATTTGCAGTTCATCCAAAGAATGAGCGGGTCCTTTGATTATTTCGGTGATCACGACAACAGAGGCTCTAAGGCTTCTTATGTTGAGAGAATTGGAATATGGGTTAAAGGTCGTCCTTTCTCAAGGGGTGGCGGTGCTTCAGCAGCTTAATAAAGGGAGATAATTATGTCAGGATTTGTGCGCTTTGGTACAGGTGATAAGTACGGCAATACCGGAAAAGATGATGTTACTGGTGATCCCGAAAGTGGTTACGAGTTAACGCTTTTTCAAGGTCAATGGCTTAGTCCTACCGCCCTTGCTGAAGCGCTAGATTCTGACGTTGATCAGATTAGAAGTGAAGATTTCATTGAACGGCAGAGTTTTAGGGATTCTGCTGGTATCAGTAGGTAAGGTCCACACAAAAGGAGGAAGAAGTGGGAAAGAAAGGCATAGTAGTAACACCGGAGAAAGAGTATAAGCATAAGGGAACAGATATAAAAGAGGCTGATGATGTGTTTAACGCAGTCAATAAGTCGAAAAATAAGAAGGGTAGGCAATTTACTGATTTGAAGGCTGAAATGAAGGCAAGGGAAGAAGCTACGATCAAGCCCCTGTCTAAAGACTTTAATCAGGTGGATTTGTCTAAATTGAACCCGACAGATTTAAAAGAAAAACTTATGATCTTGCAGGGAATTTGGCCGGATAAGGATGGAAAATTTAAGAAAAGTCTTTTTGGTTGGGACAGTAAGACTAAACAGGCTGCAGTTTTAACAGAGGAATATATTGCAAGGAAAGAATCCTCTAAGAAACACATGGAAGATTCAAAGATTTACAATGCTCAAGTAAAAAGATAAATTAAATCCGGAAAAAATTTAAGGAGGAAAGAAAAATGAAAATGCACAAATGTTTATTGTCTGTGCTGCTGATTCTTGCAATGCTGGTAGTTTTTGCTATGCCGGGATTTTGTGCAACAGTAGCAACAGATGGGAGGCAAGATACTGATAAGAATTACAATGTTGAATATGGCAGTGATTTTGTAATTCAGCGTTCCACTAATTCCGTATTGAAATCTGCTAATACTACATTGCGTAGAGATAGTGGATTAAATTATGGGGGTTGGGCTTCCGGAACTGATGATTTTGTTGTTACGCTAAGTCCAGCGCCAACAGTATTGGTTTCAGGTGCTATAGTAATGTTTAGAACAAGGAGTCATAGCACTAGCGGAGCTTGTACTTTGGATGTTGATGGAGACGGTGATCTTACTGCTACCGCATTATATTCACAGCATGATGCTAGTCCGGCAGAGAATTATATTGAAACAGGTAGTATCGTGATTGCCATATTTGATGGTACAGCCTGGCAGATACAAACACCTGACGCTAATCCGTAAAATCAATTAAAACAAATGATGCGGGGAGAGTCGCAAAGCGTCTTTTCCCCATCATATTAAATAACGACCATCAAAAATTATTTCGCGGGGTTTAACATTATGGGGATTATGGTGAAAACGTTGGTGTGCAGATTCAGAAGCAAAAGCGAGCAAATTCTTAGGACAATCATCTTTTTTGTTTTCGTTGATATGGTGGACAGATTCTTCTTGTTCAAGAAATCTGTTAATCTCTTTTTCCACAACCAAACGACTTCTTGCTATATATCCATTTTTTTTAGCCTTTGGATGAGAACGATAAAGAATATTAATATATCCCTCATGGTTATAAACACCATTATTCCAATTAAAGTTATGCGAGCCTTTAAGTTGGTTGATTTTAAATTCAGTATTAGGAGAATAATGTTTTCCTTTCCTAGATTCACTCATGTTTTCTTTGTGTTCTTCGGAAAACTTTTTACCAAACCAAGTACCTTTACAACCTTTTTTAAAAGAACTCTTATTAGGTTTATCATTTTTATGAGCAATTTTCATTTTATTTATAGTTTCTTGTGTGTGTTTAGTACCTTTAATCATACTATCCCCCTAATTAAAAAGGCAGCTTTCAGGTTTCTATCGGATTCACGGTTAAGTGTTTCCACCCTACGACTGCCTTTGTTTGAACATAAAAAATCCGTCAACCCGATAGATAATAATAGTATAATAAATAATTTTGTGTTTGTCAACTAAAAAGGGAGTTAGCCTATGAAAAGAATATTATTAGCAATATTTATAGTGGTTTTACTTGTAACACCAGCACTTGCTTGGCAAGATCCTTTTAGTGGTTGGTTTTTGGGAAGCACCTCTGTGATGGATTCTGCTTTAATCGCGGATGGAGATACTTCACCAAGCGTGAGCGGTGGAAATGTTTTTTTTACTGTGTCTAATACTGGGGCTACAGAGATAACAACTTTTGACGATGCTACTGTTGGACAAATAATCTATGTTATCGGTGGTTCAAATAGTAATTCTAGCACAATCAGCGATGGTGGGGAATTTAATTTGAGCGCTACTTTTACCGCAAGCGTAGACGATGTTTTAATCCTCTATGCACAGGCAGCGGATGATTTTATAGAAATTGGACGTGTGAACAATTAACGGAGGTTGTTATGGATAGAGAATTTTTAATACAAGAGATTATCCGAAGGGATAAGAAACTGCGCGAAACAAGAGATAAAAACACTAAGGAATTTCAGGAAAAGGTATTGGTGTTAAAGAAGGAATTAAAGAAACTGGCTGATAAGAAAAAGAACATCGATGCTGAAATCGCTGAGGACTATAAGAGCAAGGTTGAAGTGATTAAAAATAAAGAGAAACAGGTTGAGGAGCTTTTAAAATCAGCAAAGCAAGAGTTCAGTAAAGCTGAGAAGATGGTTGAAGAGGTTAAAGATGGAAAAGCGCAGCTCGATAAGGAAAAAGATGCTTCAATCGAGTTGATTAGTGGGAAATTTAAAAAAATAGAAAGCGATAATAAGTCAAATATTAAAATAAGGGCTGTATTGGATCAGGAACGCGCTGCTATTGTTGAAAAAGAGAAAACATTAAATGCTCTTGCTGGGACTCTTACGGCCAGAACCGAAGAGTTGATTGTAAAGCAGAATAAAATGAATAAAGATATTGACGTTATTGAAAAAGGCAAAGCAGATTTAAAAAAGAAAACTGTTGACATTCCTATGTTAAGGGCGAAGTTAATCGCTGAAATTAAGAGCGCAGAGCTTGAAACTGACGAAGCAAACAAGAAAGCCGCTACTTTAGAGATTGAAAGTGCTGATTTAGAGAAGAAAACTGCTAAACTAGCTGAAGATGTGGCTAAGTTTGTTGGTTCTCAAGAGAAGGTAAAAAAGGAAAAAGAATATAATAAAGAATGGGAAAACAGGTTGCGAGAAAACGAAGCAACTCTTGAGGATAGAAAAAAAGCATTAAAGACTCAGGAACGAGGTATTGATAAAAAACTGGCTACGCTTAAAAAGATAAGAAAGGACGTGTAATTATGGGGAAACAAATTGTAACTACAACAAAGGTATTAAGTTCAACCCATGTGGTGGCTGTGCCGATAGTAAGTGCGGAAACGGTTTATACTTCATCTTTTTTGATGGGTTCAGCGGAGCATTATACCTTAAAACGTAAAGCTACCTCTGGGGGAACAGTTGGCTTAAAGATAGAACTTGAAATTTCAGATGTTCGTCCGACCACTGAGGGAGCGGTTGATACTACGAATTATGCAGTACCAAAAAACTTTGCTGATGTTGAGAGTGATTTAACTGATGAAAATTTAGGATATAATAATATTTCTCCTCCTCCATGCGTATATGGCAGGTTTAAAATTACAGGAAGTGGAAGCAATGCGGCAACAACTACCATAACAATGACACTTATGAAACAAACTGAAATATAAGAGAGGGTTGACATGAGAAAAATACTTGCTCTTGCGCTTGTTCTTGTTTTCTTTTGTACTCCTGTCTTTGCATGGGAGACAGCCGCAGAACAAATAACTACTTATACAGACAACTTTGACGGGAACTTATCTAGTGCTGATTTTACTGCGCAACGTGCTTTCGATACGATAGACGATTTAGTATTGGGCGCACCTATTGAAGGCACAGCAGTTTTATCTACAGGAGAAGGCGGCGGGAATAAGTTTCTCAGGGAAGATGGGGACGGTACTTCTTCTTGGCAAGTTGTAGCGGGTGGCGCGCATGATGCTGCTACTCTCGATGTCAATGCTGAGACTTTATTGTCCTTAACCGGTCAAGAGTTTGGTTTAGATACCCAAACAGCTAATAAAATATTCGGTGGGCCTGCTTCTGGTGGAGTTGCGGTACCTACATTTAGATCGTTAGTTGATGATGATATTCCGGATGATATAACCACGCAAGTATTAGGTGATATTGTAACAACAGCTCCTTTATTAATAGACGGGGGTGCGAATGTAGATGATATACTCCCTGGGGCTAATGTAGACCGTACTTTTTCTATCACAGTAGCAAAAGATTTAGTTGCAGGGGTTGGGTTATCAGGGGGAGAAGATAACGTACTACCAGGCGCAGATGCAGATACAACTTTTACATTTGCTCCGACTGAACTAACTAATTTTACATGGAGTGCAGGAGCAAGTGCTAGTATTGCGCATACATACGATGTTTCTGGAACTGATGTAACTGCCACGTGGGGAAGTAATTTATTAACTCTTAGCGGTAGCCTTACACTTGGAACTGGTAAGAATTTTCTAATAGGCACAACTCAATGGAATAGTGGCGATAATATCGACGGGGCAAAGGTTGTTATTGCGTTGGGTGGAGGCTCTCCAACAGTCGATCAATTACAAGAATATTTAGATAATACAGGTTCTTCTGGATTCTTCCTGGGTGGTGCTATAAGCGATGGCGGGTCAGGGACGGTTGACGTTGCCGCAGGGTCAGGATTTATCCGTACAACTAATGACGATAACGCCCAGCTAGAGTCTTTTAAATGGAGTGCTTCCGCTGGAATAGCGGTAACAGATAACACAACTCAATATATCTATGTAGATGATGCCGGTGCAATATCATTAAGCACAAGTGAATTTTTAGAAGCTCCTGATAAAATTAAGATCGGGGTAGTTACAGATGAGGGAGCCGCCATTGAAAGTACCTTTAGTTTAGGAGTCAGGTTACAAGAAAGCATAGGGGAGGCGGGAAGATATATAAGAAATGTTCACGGTATAGCAAGAAATAAAAGGTTCGGGGGGCTTATCTTTGGTCAATCCGGGGATGCTAACAGGGATGTAACAATGACAGCAGGGCAGTTGGAGTGGGGAAGAACCTCTTATTCCATAAGTGCGTTTAATACATCGGGGGCAGATACATTCGCTACTTATTCCGCAGGTGGTTCAGAAGATGCTGTCGCAAGTCAATGGCCTAATACTCAGTATGATAGTGCTGGAACGCTTACTACTCTGTCAAATAATAGTAAATGGGCTAACCTATTCTTTTGGTTAGAACCTGATGATAACATTGTAATGATGTACGGTAGAGAGGAATTTAGCTCCGAGGCTTTAGCAGATGAAGAAAAAGTTCCGAGTACGTCGCTTCCGTCAAGAGTTAGCGAAACTGGTATATTGGTGGCAAGATATACTTTTCAAAAATCAGCCAACACGGCAACAATCTCGTCAGCTTTTGATCAATTATTCGCTAATCAATCAACGTCAGACCATACCACTTTGGCGAATTTGGCTTTTACTTCTTCGGGTCATACAGGAACAGCAACGAGACTTTTTGGAACGGATGGGACTGGTGCGGCGGCTGAATATACTTTAAGCGGAACTGGAACGGTTATTCCTACAACAACTTCTCCAACTTTAGTAACCCCAGCGTTAGGCACTCCATCGGCTTTGGTTGGTACGAATATTTCAGGCACAGGCGCGGGATTTACCGCAGGAACAGTAACAAACGCTACATTTAATACCGCATTGACAGTAAGCACAGGCACAGTCAGTCTTGTAGGAAACGTAGCTAATAACTCTGTATTGACTTTAGGAGCAGGTGCGTCTAGTATTTCAGGTTCGAATACAGGAGACCAATCAGCAGGCGATTTCAACCATGATGACACCGCTAACATAACAGGAACAGCAGGGCAGTATAACCATCCTACGGATGCAAACATGACTGTGATTGGTAATACTTCAAACACTAATACAGGCGATGAGGTTGCAGCGAGTACCTCTACAGCAGGGGTTGTTGAGCTGGCCATAGCCTCAGAGATAGATACAGGCACAGACTCTACAAGAGCTATGCCTGTAGATCAGTTTGTAGCTTCAAAAAGAAATATAAGGTTGTTAGCCTTTAACTTGGTAGAAGCTGCAACAGATAACGCAACAGCAACGAATATAGCAGGGGATTTTGTATCTCCGATTGCAGGGACAGTTCTTCAAAGCGACACAGCTCCGTATTACATATATACAACAAATAGTACCGCAGGGACTACTGGCACTATGGTTGTTGATATTAGTTTTGGTGGCACAACTATAATGGGGACAAATAAACTTGATACTGCAACTGGTCAGAAAAATTCTTATACATCATCTACTCATCCTGATTTGACAGATACTACTTTAGCAGTTGGAGATATAATTACCATTGATATAGATGCAATTCACACAACAGCCGCTAAAGGCTTAACAGTATATATGGCCATTCGTGAGTAGAGGATAATATGAAAAATGGAGTTTATTTAGAGAGAATAATCCTCGTAAAAATATGGCAGTAAGGGAATAGGTGGACTAATGATAAAAAAAATATTACTTACAGTTTTAATATCGTTAATAAGTGTTAATTGTTATGGGGCAACAGTAACTCGTTTTGTAAACACATCAAGTTCAGGTGGAGATGGTACTACTAATAATGAGAGTGGTGCTACTGCTGCTTATGCTTCGTTAAGTGCGTGGGAAGCCGCAGAACAGACAAATCTAGTAGCTGACGGAGATGTTCATGTTGTAAATTGTGATAGCGGTAGTTCTGACAATGCTGATACAATTTCTACAACCATTGATGGCTGGACAACAGGAGCAAGTAACAATATTACTATAAACGGAGAGGATTTAACTAGCACAGCTTTTAGCACTGGTAAATATAGAATGGATTGCAATGATGGGTGTTTAACAATAAATGAGAATTATGTAACGGTTAATCAGATACAATTTAAAGTTACAAGAGATGTTTCAAACTTTCCGCAAGGTGTTGGTACTAATTCAATGGCTTCTGGTGGTTCGGATGTAATTATAAATAGGTGTGTGGTTTTAGTCAATTTGGCTGGAGGAAATGCCCGCAGAGGGATAAAAGGTGGGGACTCCGACACAACAATGACTATAAAAAATACTGTTATATATGCAAGTCAAGATGCAAGTATTAGATTAGTTTTTGTCGAAGGCGCAACAGTAAATGTATATAATTCTACTATAGATGGTGTTGTGGGTAATATAGGTATAGACAGAGCTAGCGGGACTGCGACAGCAACAAATTGTGCTGTGCTTAGAACTGGTAATGATTTTAATGGTACAATAACTATTGACAGTTGTGCTTCTGATGATGGAGATGGAACAAACGCACAGACACTAGATGCTACAAGTGCCTATGCTAATGAATTTGTAGATGTTACAAATAATGATTATACTTTAGTAGCTAGTGGTTCATGTGAAGATAATGGAGCAAATTTAAGTGGAAGTGGGGTTAGTGTAGATTTCTTTGGTACATCAAGACCTCAAAATAGCACATATGATATTTCTGCATTTGAAATAGTAGCAGCCCCAGCAGTAACTTTTATACCAACAATAACAATCTACTAAGGAGGAGAAATATGAAAAAGTATTTAGTAGCATTATTTATAGCAATAACATATTTAGTATCAACAGGTGGTTGTATGGCTGCTAACGCTATGCCAGTACAGATAAGCTATTTCGTTATCACGAATGATATTGGCTCGCACATCAAGAACCTCACACCTCCAGAAGGCACAGCAATGCCAGCAAGCAACTTCGTATTTGAATTTGATGTTGTACCTCTTGAGTCGGGTGGATATATCCCAATCCCTGAAATAGAGTCAGCCATTGGAGTATTACAAGTAACCTCTACGCCATTGGTAGGGTCAGAAGGTAATCACGTTACGATAACTATTACTGGATTAACACCAGGACAAAAAGTAACTGTGGATGTTGATGATAAATAGTTACACGGAGGAATGACATGGAACACGTTACAAAAGAAGAGTTTATGGATTCACAGCAAAGGTTGCATAAGAGAGTAGATCAAATTCAAACATCCTCAGCAAATATTGATAAAGCTGTAGGGATAATGACTGCAAGTGTTAGTGCTATGAAGGTATCAAGCGATAAGATTCACGATGCTATTTTTGGCAATGGTAAGCCCGGGATAGTTACAAGATTATCAAATGCTTTTGTTCATATTAAGATTCAATATGCTTTAATATTTTTCACGTCAGTTAGTATTATAGGAGGCGCGATTTTTATAATCAGGGATCATTTTAAAGGATAATGTCATGGAAAACATCTATCAGACGATCAATGAAATAAGACATAGAATTGAAGGAGTCCAGACGTTTGTGGGTAATAGATTTAAAGGTATGCTTCAAGGCGTAATAGATTTATTAAATAGATTAGTCGAACAGTTAGAGGAATTAGAAGAAAGGAATAAGAAATGACACTCACAGAATTAAGATCACTTTCAAGGTTATACACGCCAAAAGCAAAGATAAATAGGGTTTCAAACACTAATCTTGACTTAATAATTAATCAGGGGATTTTAGATGTTGCGGCATTAACTGTTTGTTTGAAAGTTAATGACACTTTTAATGTAGAGGCCGAGACGGGAGAATATAGTTTATCTACAAAAGTTACTGATTTTCTAGTGCCTGATTACCCTGGTTTTTGGTGGAATGACGGTAACCAATTAAGACAATTAGACGCATATACCTTAGAGTTATTAAGTATTGATTTTCCAAATTGGCAAACAACTTCTTCGGGTGATCCTCAAAGATTTTCCATAGACGGAGATATTGTAACTGTGCATCCTAAGCCGAAAACTGCAGTAACTGATGGGTTTAAAATTTATTATGGCAAATTACCTCCTACGTTAAGTAGTGCAACAAAACACGCCTTTAGTGATTCGACAACACCGTTTCCAAGATTAGAGATTTTTTCAGAGGCGATATTAAAATATGTTAGGTGGAAACTTAGTCCAGTAATTAATGCACCTGAAGCGGAAACCAAGGCGCGGGAAGATGATTACTATAAGGAAATTCTAAGCAAGAAGGGAATTTTTGATTCAAGATCAGACATGAGGAGTAAAGCGCAAATGGGACGCATAAATATTCCAGAATCATTCTAAAAAAGGAGTTTCAATGCGATTTTTTAAGCAACCAATGATGTTTAGTGTGCGCCGATTGGCTGGCAAACAGTTGCAAATTTTCAGGACTATCGTCTTGAATATTTTCTATGCTTTTACTAGGAAAGTGAATACCTTTATGATGAATAAGCTCTTCAGGAGTAAGATAGCGATTAATAATTTTTTCCATGACAAGATGAGAACGATTCACGTATCCTCCATTATCAGCTCTTGGGTGGGAAGGATTAAGAATACGAATATAACCCTTGTTTTGTCTCATGCCATTTTTATAATTCCAATGGTTTTTACCAGAAATTTGAGGAAATTTTTTATCTTTATTCCAAGCTATACGACCTTTAAGACTTTCACTCAATTTATTTTTATGTGCTTTAGACAATTTTTTATTTTTATTCCAAGGAGCTTTGCCTTTTTTCGATATGCTAATTTTTCTTTTAGTTTCTTCAGAGAGTTTCTTACCAAGGCAATATTTATTTGCCATAATATCCTCCTTAAATTAAAAAAGGCAACTTTCGGTGCGCTGAAGAGAACACGATTAAGTATTCAACACCTACGATTGCCTTTGTTTGGACATAAAAAATTCGTGATCTCATCAGCTATAATCAGTATAGCATTAATGCTTACATTTTGTCAAGGTTCATGTTTTGCACAGCAAGAGGCAACCTTTGATCTTTTGAGTTTTGAGGGTGGATTAAATAGTAAGTCCTCCCCTTATTTAATAGCCGCAAATGAGTGTATAACGGCTTCAAATGTGCGTTTTGACACAGAGTATGGATCTCTTTCAAAAAGAGCTTCTATGACTCTCAAGGGCGCTACCGGATATGCAGTAAGGGGCTTGCACAGGTATTATAAATCAGATGGCACGGCTAATTTGGTTCATGCTGGATCCACTTTTCTAAAATATGGTGAAACGTCTTACACGACTTTAAAAAATGGTTTAACAAGCGGTCTGCGCTGGACTTTCGTTACATATCAAGACGTTATGATAGGGATGAACGGTACGGATAATCCTCAGAAATGGGATGGAGAAAAAACAACTACCGATAATACAGATGGCGCGAGAACGGCAAATTTACTTACAACCGATTTAGGCGCTCCATTTGCTGAATTAAACACAGGGGCAAATCTTGATGCTTCAAGTTGGTATCAGTATAGAATAGCCTATTATGATGGCTCTGTGTTCAAATACAGCACTTCTAGGTCTAATCCTATACTTACTGGTGCTGCGGTGCAAGATATTACTTTAGTGGGTATTCCTATAGGTCCAACAGGAACTACAACGAGGTATATATACCGGACTTTGGGTAATGCTTCCCAGGTTGCAGTGGAAGCAGATACTACATTTTATCTTATTGCAACAATCGCTGATAATTCTACCTTGACAATAAATGATGCCATGACTGATGATACCGCAGACGATGATGCTGTGCCGGTACTATCAACCGTTGAAACAGGGACAAACGTAACGCCTCCTTTGGGTAAATATAGTATTATTCATGCAGAGAAACTTTTTATTTCGGGAAATAATACAGATAGATCGGATATAAATTGGTCTGATGATTTCAACCCGGATTATTTTTCTCTAGCTGATTTTATACAGGTAAGGCCCGATGATGGGGATGCAATTACCTTTATGAATACAGAATTAGGCAATTTGATAATAGGAAAAACAAACACTATCCAGAAATTATATACAGATAACAACTCAATAGTTTCATGGTATATGAGTGATCCGTTTTCTTATATTGGTTGCCCCGCTCCTTATTCGGCAGAGAATACACCTAACGGACTTTATTATCTCGGCTGGGACGGTGTTTATATTTTCAACGGTTTTAATTCAAAGTTGATTTCGGTTAATGTGTCTGATCAAATAGCGGATATATTATCAGCAAACATTGATGAAACAGTGGGGATATTCCATGATAATAAATATTTACTTTCTTATACTTCTGTTGATGCCGGTGGTTCGACAAATAACCGTGTTTTAATACATGATTTAATCACGGATTCGTTTTCTATTGATATAAAGAGTATTGATTCTTTTGTGGTTTTTAATTCAGGTAGCGATTCAGGGACTCTTTATTCCGGGGATTCTACGGCAACGGGTAATATATATTCTCATGCGCCTGGAAGTTCTGAGGCTGCTATTGCGACTACTTGGGAGAGTGGCTGGACTGATCTTGGAAATAAAGGCCGAAAGAGCTTACTTAATAGATTTAAGATATTTTACACAGGGACAGCGGGGAGTTTGGTTTTCACATATACCAATGATGAGGGAGATACTGCGGATTCATTCACAATAGATTTATCAGTTGCGCCAACAGATGATATTGAAGATTTATATACTGGGGTTGCTCCGAATAAAATATACACTTATTATCCGGAAGCTAATTCTGAGACAGTACCAGAACCCATAGGGCAATATTGGAAATTTAAGTTTACTGAAGGCGCGGGAACTGTTTGGAATGTGGAAAGAGTTGAAGTCCGATTTGAGGATGGAGAAAATGACGCATAAGATTATTGCATTTATAATCATAGGTTTATTATTAATAACTTCTTCTGTTTTTGCGCAGATCAATTTTGACGTTAATAAATTAAGAGGTGCTTCTACAGATGAACTGTTACAGATAAAAGAAGAACTAAGAAAGACAAATTTAAAATCAACAAATGCTACGAATTGGGGATATACTCCTGATTATACTCAGGTTGATGGAAGGAAGATTTTTCAAGGTACTTTAGATACAAATATGGATAGTTTGTTTGTTCTTGATATTGATGGTGCTTTACAGCCCTCAACAGGCTCAGGGGCAGGGTTGTTTGAACTTGATGGAAATGATGATTTACAGCCTGTTGCTGGTACGACAACAGATAATCTTTTTGATCTTGATATTAATGACGATATTCAACCGAAGGAGATATAATGTTTAAAAAAATTCTTAGCGTTTTACTAATTGGTATATTACTTAGCGGGGGTATGGCGTTTGGGGCAACTCGTAATGTTGTGGCAAGAGCCGATGGAGAAGGGCAAATAGGAACAAGTGCGAAGAATTGGGATGCTGCATATATTGAAACCATGAACTCAGATAATATGGTTATTACCACTCCGGATAATGCAAACACTGTTTCTTTGGCTGTTACAAATAATGACACTACTAATAATCCAACAACAATGCAGATAACAAACGCAACAACTGGTGCTGGTGTATTTATAGATCAAAATGCTGATGGTATAGCCTTTGCCATAGACAGTGAAGCTACAGGTGCTACTGTATTTCAGGTAGAAGGAGCAAACACTTCCGGACAGGTTGCTAAAATATTAAGTGCGGGTGCAGGCGTAGGCTTACTTATAGATCAGAACGGTGCTGGAGTAGCACTAAGTATAGAAGGAACCGTTAATGGTGGTTGGCTCGTATCAGATGCACAGCCTTATTTTCTCGTACAAGCGGATGGAAGCCAGACTAACGTAGCTGCTGATGGCGCGGATTATACAGTAACGTGGGTTACAGAAACTTTAGATATAGGTGCGAATTTTACAGGGAATACTTTTACTGCACCAGTAACCGGGAAATACTTAATGTGTGTTTCAGTTTTATTAAACAATGCTGCTTGGGGAGATTGTACAAGTATTGAAATAAAGATTAAAGCAAGTAATAGAGAAATAATAAATCTTCAAGGGGCTACTGGTTATCTAGGTGATGCTAACACCACACTGGTTATGTCTCATATAATGGATATGGATGCCGCAGATACTTGTATAATAGAAATAAGGCAAACAGATGGAACGGCACAAACTGATATAGGCACCAATTCAAGATGGACAGGAATGTTATTAATGTAAAATGAAAGGAGTTTATCATGGCATTACCCACAATTTTAGAAGATGAAGATTTATTCAAAAAAAGTCAGTCGCAATTATTCGAAACAGGCACGGGTTTAGTACAGGGTACTCCGAGTGAGTTGATTAAGCCGTTGACAGAAATTGGTGGAGAATCTTTTGAGGATATGCTTAATCTGACAAAGCGTGATGTATCTAAAAGCGTAAGCGAGGATATAATCAGAAGGAATGTTGGCCGCGGTGGTTTAGGAGCAAGTATTACAGCACAGAGAATAGGCGATTTATCTGTTGCAGCAAGAGAAACTGAGAGATTAAGAGCTTTTGGCGCTAGAGAAAGATTATTGACTACTGGTTTAAGCACCCTTGAAAGTGTAAGGGGGTCAGAACAAAGACAAAGTGAATTTGATCAGAGCCTTGTTCTTGCAAGGGAAAAGTTTGAGACACAGAAGTTTCAAAGCGATAGAGAGCAGAAAGCAGCTAAACAAGAGGCATTAAAAAATATAATCAGTAGCACGATAGGAATTGCCGGAAACATATTCGCCTTGAACAAATTAAAGGAAGTTTTTGGGGCAACGGAAGTAACTGAGGCGGTAGCGGCAAATGAGGCGCTTGGTGCGGGAACAGAAGGGGTTAAGACAGCAGCAGAAGTTGCGGCACTTGCAGCAGCAGCTCCTTCGGCAGCAAGTTTAGTCGGAGCTGGGGCAGGAGCAGCCGTGGGAGCTGGGGCAGGAGCAGGAACGGTAGTTGGAGGAGGAGCTGGTTTTGGTGCTGGTACAGCAACTACCTCAGGAATGAGTGGTTTTGCAGCAGGTGCGGGCGTATTGGCAATAGCAGCAGTAATATTCAAAGCATTCTCTGACACCAAGAAAAAACCTGTCTTTGTATCTCCCGCGCAAATAGTGGAAAAGGCAGGAGATTTTGTTAAGAAAACACCTAACACGGTTCGCTCAATGGTTAAGATGAGAGAGCTTGGTGTTTGGGATCAGGAAAAGAACTTCATAGAGCATATAGACAATGTGAAATTTGTTGAGCAGTCTTTACAGGCGAAGGGGCAAGCATTAACTCCTGAATGGGATGCTTATATGTCTGGTGTTATGGAGCAAGGTTTAAGTTGGGGAGAGGAGAAGGTTGAGTTTGCTAGGGAGTTGGAGAGGAAGGGCATACTTACTCGTGAGGAAACAGCGCATGAGGAGTTTAGATTAACGCCTGCAACTCCATTTAATCCTACACTGCCAGCACACATAAGAGAGAGACAGCAAGCAGCAAAGACAAAAGAGTCAAAGGCTTTTCTAGCAAAAGAAGCTGCAAGACACATAAAAGAGCAGCCAGGATTACGGAACATAGGTTTAAGCAGTCGTTAATATAAAAGGAGGTATCTAATGGCAGGAGGTAAATTCGCAGTAGCGCAGGGAATAGTTGGAGGGCTGGAGAAGTTAACCAGCAGGATGGTTGATTTAAGTGTGGCTAGGGAAAATATGAAAATGAAGAAAGAAAGTCATGCTTTAGATATAAAAGAGCAGAAGATAAGGATGCAAAGATTTCAACTTGACCCAAACAATGATCCTGAAATTTTAACTTTACGAAGCGAAAACGAAGAAAAACAGTTAAAGGCAGAAGGAGCGAATTTAGATTTTGAAGAATCTACGATTGCGAATCAGCAAAAACTAACTCAAAAAGAATTAGAAAACTCTCAATTAGAGGCTGATGCGTTTGCTAAAGGAATAGAATTTGAAGAACAGGAACAAGCAAACAAATTAAGACTCCAAGAACTAAAAATACAAGAGTTTATCATTGATGGCGGGAAGAGGAAGAAATCAAGAAATATCCCAGAAGGAGAGATCAGAAGAGGAGAAAAATTAAAAGGTCAACTTGAAACTCAATTAGAAAAAAAACGATTGAGGGGGGATTTTGAGCTTAGGGGGGCAAAAAGAACCAGAACAGAGAATAGGCTAAAAAGATTAAATGCAAGGTTGGGTATTGTTGAACAGGAAGCCCAAGTCAAACAGGATGTTGCGCCAAATGTAGAAACAAACCAAGAAAGAGAAAGGGCAATAGCGGCTTTGGAAACAGCAGGAGCTAAAATAACTGAAGCCAACATCAAATCAGCTATCGCACAGTTGAAAGGGGAATAATGCCTTTAAACTTAGACCTTTTACCCGACAAGAAAGAAGAAAATAAATTAGACTTGAGTTTATTGCCTGATCAGCCGGTTGCTCAGGAAACCCCTGAAGTAGCTGATACGGGATTAAATATGCAATTATTACCAGATAGAGACAGTCCTGAACCGATAGAAACCTCCGATGTAAAATTAGATGCTGATTTGCTCCCTGATAAATCCGAAGAGCAAAAACAAAACAATTCATTTATTCAAGGGTTAGCAAGAACGATATCTCCAGCATTAGGGCAAGTTCCCCTTGAGTCTTTTCCTGAAATTGGGAAAGCTGCACTTGATAAATATATAGAGATTGAAACAGCCCCGCGTAGATTCTTAGGCGCTGAAGAGGGAACATTTGTAGCGGTTGGAGAAGAGACAGGGGTATTAGGCAGGAAAGAGACAGGCATTGAAAAAGCTCTCAAGAAAACACCTTTTGGGATATTAGGACCTAAGTTTATTCTTCCTGTCGGACCATTTAAAGAAGCATCTGAAATAGAGGGAGAATTGCAGAGTTTTTTTGCGAGGGAGTTAGCAGATTATGTTACCTCGCCTACAGTTTGGGCTTTATGGACTCTTCCTGCATTAAAATTTAAAGCATTAAAACAATATAATAAAATTCAGGGTGTAAAACTTAATGAATTTGTAACTGAATTATCAGATGATCTTGTGCTTGCTGGGGTGGATAAAGCAAGGGCTGACAGAATAGCTCATGTTGAAACTTATAAAATGTGGACTAATGCAAAACCTTTAGATAAAACTCCGGGTTCTATAAATAAAAGCATTAATATAATGCGTAACAATAAAGATCAGATTGTAAAAAATATAAAAAATCTTTTAAAGCAAGGTGGGGCAGCTACTCCTACGGGAGAGCCTACAGTGGGAGTGCCAGCAGAACAAGCGCCTGTTAAAGCCGGAGCGAAACCGATTGCCCCTGTTGCAAAGGTTGTGCCGACTGTGCCTGCTAAGCTTGACAAGGCCGTTGTAGAAGTGGGGCAAAAGTTAAAATGGTGGGAGCATTTTGAAAAAGAAAACATAAAAACTAAACTTAGCGCAGCAAATGAGATAGACGCTATTCCGATAACTAGAGAAGAGGCAGAATTAATTGAAGATAGTAAACAGATTGCCTTTATTCAAAAGGGGTTTGGGAAAAGCGTTGGTGGGGGGAATATCGTCTTTAAATTGAGTACACGAGGTCCAGCAGATACCACAGGAGTTGAGGGTTTTTTTATTAAGCGGGGGGAGGTAAGTACCTCTAATGCTACCCCTAGCGAACTCCCTGAAACTTTGCAAGTTAAGGAATTGTATGATAGAATTATAAGTGAGGATAGACAATATGGAAAAGAAGAAAAAATCACAACCCCAACCAAAGAAGAAATCCAGCCAAAAGCCGAAGGATTACCCCCTGCAAGAGGAAAAACTCTACTGGAAGTAAAACCTGAAAAATCCCTTGAAGGAGAAGCCAAGAAGTTCGATACTGCTGAGGGGTTGCCACAAGGACTTAAGCAATATTTTCCTGCATATAAACAAGCCGAAATTATTAATGAGAAATTACCGAATAGTAATATAGAGGTTTATGGTTCATTTTCAACTTTAAAAAGAGTTGGCGGTAAAAAGAAAATACCAGACGTAGATGTTTTGATTGAAGATGAAAAAATTGCTCAACAAATATTAAATTTACCAGAAAATATAAAAAAGATTAAAAGTAGAACTACTTATGCTAAACAATTTAATGCACGATTAGGAAAAGAAGAACAGGACAGAGCCTTTAAAACACCTTTCCACGCTGTTGGTCAATTAGATATGCCAGAAAATTTAGAATTTCTTTCTAATAAATCGTCTGATGTAAAAATAAAAATAAATAATCTATGGTATTCAGTAAATCCAGACAAAACCTTTCGTTTGATAGAAGGTGCTTTACAGGAAGAACAACTTGTTAATAGAAAGCCAATAAAACAAGCACTCACCGACATATTCAACAAGGCAAAGGAAGCTAAGGTTGCGCCTGTTAAAGCAAAACCCATAAAGAAAGAAATAAAAGTCGAAGAACCTAAGAAATTTGGTGTTACAGTTAAGGATGTTGAAACTCTACGCAAGAAATTTAAACTTGAAGATGTACCACTCGATCAAGCGAGAAAATGGAAAGATGTTTTTAATAACGCATTAAAAAGAAAATCAGAAGTTAAGTTTGTTACAAAGTCAATTCTTGATAAACCGCGAGTATTGGAAAATGAAGAATTTGCCTCTCTTGCTATTCGCAGGGCTGAATTAGAAGATATTATAGACGCCGCTGAGATTAACGCTGAGAAAGCTATTGATACAGGGAATAAGGCAGAGCAAGAAAGATTTTCAAATGTTTCTAATGGCGCATTAGAAGAACTTGAAGAAATCACAGCTGCTTTAAGATGGTCAAACAGAGAAGCGGGGAGAGCTTTAAATATTGTAAAAATTACATTAGAAAGAGAAGGGCAACAATATAGAGTGGCAAAATTAATTCAAAAAGCAAAACTGGCAAAAGGGGAGAAACTCACAACGGAAGAGACAAATAAATTAAAAACTCTTGCTAAAAAGATAAAGGAATTTGAAGTAAAAGAAACTGAATTGCAGAAGGAAATAGACGACTTACAGGAGAAACTTGCCAAGTCTGATGCGAAACAGAATTTTGTTAAAACATCGAGGACTATATCAAGAGCAAGGACTACAGTTAAACTTAAAGTAGAGCGAGAATCGCTGTTTAGCGAATTAAATAAGCTCGGCTTCAGAGTAAATGATGTTGTCGGGGTAACATACGAATCAGCTAAGGTAATCAGTAAATTAGCGACTAATTATTTTGAGTCTGGAATAAAAGATGTTGAGAAAATAGCCGAACAGATCACAAATAAAATTCCGGACTTAACCAAGAAAGACGTTTACGATTCTCTAGGTGGAAGGATAAAAAGAACCAAGCAAATAGTTGTCTCAGATACTAAAAAAGGAATTGCCGATTTAAAAATACAAGCAAGGTTAATGGGGCAGATTGAAGATGCCTTTAAGGGTGTTTTTGATAGATTATCAAAAGGTAAAATCCCCTCAGATAAAGTAAGGGCATTGAGAAAGAAATTGAAGATATTAAAAGAAAGCGCAGAGAAGGCAACAAAAGACGAAAAGAGGCTAAGAAACATATTAACAAAGATTGACTCACTTTCTGATCAATTAAAGTTGGGCGTAAAAAATACGGCTAAAAGAAAAATTAGAGTAGATCCTGAAAAAATACAACAAGCAAAAAACAAACTATCTGAATTTAGAAGATTATTAAATTTAAAAGACACGATAACTAAACTTGAAAATCAGATAAAGACAGGAAAGAAAGAAATTAAAAATGGTCGGAGAGTTGACTCCAAGGAGATACAACAAGCAAAAAATAAGATTATAGAATTAAGAAGAGAGTTGCAGAAAAAGACAAGAATATCAAATCTTAAAGAAAAGATTAGTGAACTCGAAAAACAAGTTGAATCGGGAGAAATAGTTAAAAAGCAAAAACGCATCGACGATGATAATATTAAAAACATAAAACAAGATTTATCTGAATTGAGAAGGTTGATAGACTCTAACGCTAAGATAGCCGACTTAGAAAATCAACTTAGAACTAGTGATTTTAAAGTACCTATAAGAACAAGAGCGGTTATAAAAAACGTAGATTTATTAAACGCTCAAGTCAAGCTCGCGCAACTCAGAAGAGAAGCAAGAGAGCAAATACACAGATTAAGACCTCGCACAAGAAGAGAAATATTTGTTGATATTGCTAGTTTACCAAGGGAATTAATGGCAACTGCTGACTTCTCTGGCGTAGGCAGACAGGCTGCTATTTTATCCACTCTTGACCCTATTGCGGCATTAAAGATAACAAAGGAGTCTTTACCGTCCTTTTTCAGTCAAGACAAAGCTGATGAAATAGACTTAAAAATCAAACAACATGAGAATCAGCCCATAAGAGTAAAAGCCGGATTAAAAATCAAATCAATGGAAAATATTAAATTCTCAGACAGGGAAGAAGATTTTATTTCCTCAATGGGCGAGAAGATACCGTTGTGGGGGCAAGTTGTTAAGGCGAGTAACCGGCACATGGTATCTCACTTAAATCTGATCAGAACAATGTCTTTCGATAGGTTTTTAAATCTATACCCAAATGCCACTGATGAAGAATTAAAGAACTGGGCTAATTATGTAAACATAGCTTCTGGCATCGGGGATCTCGGAGCGTTTAATAAGGTAGCTAGTGAATTGTCAATAATGTTCTTTTCTCCGAGGTTTTCCGCTTCAAGGATTCAATTACCTTATGAGGGTTTTAAATATAAGGCAACACCAAGGGTAAGAAAAGAAATAGCAAAAAACTATATGAAGTTTCTATCTATGGTCGGCCTATCCTTATTATTAGCAGACATGGGAGGCGCAAAAGTAGAACTAAATCCTCAATCAAGCGACTGGTTAAAGATTAAAATAGGCGATACTAGAATTGATTTATGGGGAGGTTTGCAGCAACCGGCAAGACTGACAGTTGTATCTATGCTTAAAGTATTGAGTACCACAGGGGCAGTTAAGTTAGATAAAGATGTTGACTTGTTTCAATCCGTAGCGAGGTTTTTAAGATATAAATTATCCCCGGCTATTTCGCTTCCTTTAGAATTGGCTCAGGGTAGAAATGCGATAGGGCAGAAAGTTAATCCCCTACAAAGCATGATTAAAAACTTCACTCCATTAGTAGCTGAGGAAATAGTTGAGACTTATAGTTCAAATCCTCTTCTTGGAGCAATATTAGCGCCATTTATTCTGCTGGGAGTTGGAGTAAACACTTTCGGAAAAAGGGGACAATCTAGCGGTACAGACTTACCTATATCTAAGTTAAATCCGTTCAAGACAGAGGAGGCGTTTGCTAGTGATGTTGTAGATATGAAAGTAATTGCTACAATAGAAAGTTCTAATAATAGAAAAGCTTTTAATAAAAGTTCTGGAGCAAAGGGATTGCATCAGGTTACAAAGGCTGCGGTTGATGATTGGAATAATTGGCATAGAAAAGATAAATTTAATTATAATTCTGATCAATTATTTAATTCTAGGATTAATACACGAATTGCAACATGGTATATGACGGTGCAAATCCCTCGCATTTTAGCTAATAAGGGTGTTCCGGCAACATTGGAAAATATGCTAGTAGGATATAATGCGGGACCAGGCTTTGCAAGAACTTGGTATAATAATGGCGCGGACAAGAGTAAACTTCCTAAAGAGACTCGCGACTATTTAAAAAAGTACGAAAGAGATATTAATAAAAAACAATGAAGGAGGATGAAATTGAAAAGGTATCTAATAATAGTATTAATTTTTCTAACTGGATGTTCAAGCATGGCAAAGATAACTAGAAATGAAGCCGGGAAAGTTGAGCGGATTGTTGCTAAAGGTGGAATTGAGGTTAAAGTGGAAACAGAAGGCGAAACAATATTTATAAACTCAAAAATGGAATCGCCTATAAAAGATGTGATTAACTTTAGAATAAAATAACATAGTCAAAGAAAGTGAGGTGAAAATATGGATTTTGGTACAATTTTAGGTATTTTGAGTAGTGTTGGTGCATATTTATACAGCAAAAAGAAACTGTGGGATTATCTGGTTAAGATAGTTACTCCGCTTGTAATGGCAGCAGAGCAGATGGCCCAGGATGGTGTGATTGACCGGGCAGAAAGAAATAAGCTCGTAATGATGACCATTAACAAGCTGGTAGCTGATAAGAAAATCAAGCTGAATATCATAACAAGGTTCTTGGTAAAAAGAGTTGTTAGTTATATTGCTAAGAAGTTGCCTGATTTTAAGATCAGCAAAGAAGCGAAAGAGTTGGTTGCAAAAGTTAAAAAATATGGGTAAGAAAAAAGACCCGATTGAAGAAGCTAAGAAATTTATGAGAGGGAAGGTTCTCAGCCTCCCCTTTCATTTTTTATTCTGGGTGTTTAAAAAAATAAGGAAATTCTTGCATAAAATAACGGTGTAGGGTATAATTGAATTAATCGATATTGATAGATAGAAAGTGTAATATTGCACCTGTACAGGAGGTAATTATGGAATAGACTTTAAAAGAGTCAACAATAAAAATCCATTTATACGAAGAACCTACTAATTAATTTTAGTGGGTTTTTTGTTGTTTTGAGAGGAGGAATTTATTTGAAAATAGTTCTTGCAATGTGATTTAATTTAACGTATACTTGTAAATAGGTAAAGAAGTAAACCGAAAGGAAGGAGGATAAAAAGTGAGCGATAAAATGCTGAGAGTGTCAGAAAAAACTCATGCAAGAATTAAGAATTTACAGAACTTTGCGTTTAACAAGGGGCATGATATGTCGATTAATGATGTTGTTGCAGAGGCAATTAACTGTATGCCTAAATTGTTTTTTAAGAAGGGGAAGAAGTAATGAGAGTTATATTTGAGGTTGTTGGAATAGTTATTTTTGTGGTAGTGTTTGCTTTTTTGTTAGCTTCTTTAATATTCGTAATACCATACTATAATTTTGATGCTTATGAGGAAGTGTATCTTGATGGGAAATTGGTTTACTCTGGCATGGGGAGAAATGTAGGCTGGGCGCAGCTTGGTGAAGTAGGGAATTGTTATAAAGTAGAAGAATATAAAGTTGGTTTCTGGAATCGGTTTTTTGGTAAAGTGTTAAATTGTTATGTCGGTAAAGATTTAAAAGTTAATATAATAAGCGAAAACAAGTACTAGCAAGCGCAGAAGGAGGAAGTTATGATTTCAAAGGAAGATTTCAAAGAATTGGTCAATAGGAAACTCAGGATTTTGGATGTAATTAAAGATGAATTGTTAAGCAACTCAACAAGGATAGAATTAGAAGAAAAAGTAAATATGCTTGACTCTGACATCGAGGTAGTTCAAGCGACAGGGGGTTTTGTGTCATGAAGATAAAACTAGGTGAGTTGGTTAAGTTAGGAGAAAGATTAGATTGCAGGAAGAAAGAAACAAGAAGTAAATATGGCGAGCCATTATCTCCAATTTATTCAAAAGGGAGTAATGATAGGCTTGTCCAAATCTCTAACATAGATATTTGTATTAATGTAGATGAGATATTAATTTTATCTGGTTTTACTACTAGAGGAGGATTACATCGTTTAAGAGCAGAGATTGAAAACAACATTAAATTAATAATAAAGGTGGCGTTGTGAAAGCATCAGACAGAGAACTAGCCAGCACCTTCAAGAAATTCGACGATGACAACAAGAAGAATATAGCAAATGTTAAAAAGAACGCAAGAGCTAAGAAAATCGCTGCTCCATATAGTGAGGCTTGTGCCTTATATTATGACAGCAAGAAAAGTGGGGAATACACAGGGGATTGATAGTTAAGGGAGGAATTGAAACATGGAAAACAATTTAGTAATACAGGAAGCAAGACCATTAACGGTACAGGAAGTAAAGGCACAGATTAATCTTATTCAGCAGGTGATGAAGGGTGTAATGAAGGAAAATACTCATTACGGAAAGATACCAGGATGCGGGGATAAACCAACATTATTAAAGGCTGGGGCTGAAAAGATTTTAGCAACATTTAGATTGTCGGTTGAGCCAGTTATTGATGATTTATCTGTTATGGGTATTATCCGTTATCGTGTAAGTACAATTATTAAAGATGCAAGCGGAAGATTCTTGGGGACTGGCATTGGCGAATGTTCTTCCGAAGAAGAAAAATACCATTGGAGAAAAGCTGTTTGTCAAGCTGAGTTTGATGCAACGCCAGAAGATATGAGGCGTGAGAAATGGGTAAAAGGATGGAATAAGCCAGATTGTCAGATTAAACAGATAAAGACAAACTCGGCTGATATTGCAAATACTATTTTAAAGATGGCAAAAAAACGCGCTTTGGTTGATGGGGTTTTAACTGTAACCGGGGCCTCAGATATATTTGCACAAGACCTTGAGGATCTTCCAGCAGAAGTTCTTGCTTCAATTCACGAAGAGGAACACAAGGAAAAACCTCAAATGCCACAAGCAATAAAGCCTGAGTTAAAAGAAGAACCTAAGAATGAAGAGCAGACCGATAAAGACAACCGACTTGTAGTAACTGCAATGCTTAAAGAAATGAACAAAGAAGATGCTCAGTTGATGGGTGATGCCTTAGAAATGCTTACTGAATTTACTGGTAAGGATAAAACTAAAGTAAAAGGAGTCCGTTCAACTGCAAATCTTAAAGGCACACGATTAAGAATAGCTCTTGAAAATATTACTAAAGATTATGAAAAATGGAAACAGAAAACTTCACTTGCGATTGATGGTGGATCTGCCGAGATAGTCCAATAATGCAAAAGTTAGAAAGCTCTCTTACTTTTAACGAAGAGAACCACGAATACAGGTTGAATGGGCTTGTGATTCCTTCTGTTACTCAAATAATAGAATGGGTTTTTAGGTCATTCGATGGAGTTAAGGAGAGTTTTCTTGAAGAAGCATCATGGAGAGGGACTTGTGTTCATAAGGCTGTATATCTTCACGAGCTTAGCATTTTAGACTGGAATACACTTGATACTCAATTCGTTCCGTATCTTGAAGCGTGGATTTTATTTAAGAAACAGACAGGGTTTATTACTGATCCTGAGTTTATGGAAAAACCTTGTTTCCATCCTGTTTATAAATACGGAATGACGCCTGATATTCCAGGGAGTTTATTTGGGGTTAAAACGCTACTTGATATAAAAACAGGTAATATTTTACCGATTGCAGCACTTCAGCTTGCAGCATACCAGGAAGGGATCAACGCAACAAAACCTAAAGAGAAAATAAAAGCAAGATATGCAATACAATTAAAAAAAGATGGAAAATATAAACTATCAGATGAATTTAAAACGAAGACCGATTTTAACACATTTCTTTGTGCTATGTCTGTCTATAACTGGAAGGGCAATAACTATGGAAAACACAATTAACATCCAACCTATTGATGTATCAAATGTCGACAGAGAAGAAAAACACGCAATGGCTGTTTATGAGAATGCTAATAAATTATCAATAGTAACTGAGCCGGAATATCTTGCAACTGCCGAATTACTTAAAGAGATTAAGAGTAAAATTAAGACTCTTGATACTGCTCGGAAGGACTTAACTCAACCGCTAGAAAAGGTAAAAAAGAATCTTATTGCACTATTTAATAAGCCTATTGATTTTCTGGTTAAGGCTGAGAATATCCTAAAGCGTCAAATTATTGGCTATCAGCAGGAACAGGAACGCATCAGGCAAAAAGAACAAGCAAGGCTTGATGAAATTACTCGCAAGGCAGAAGCAAAGGAAAAGGAAAGACTGGAAAAGAAAGCATTGAAACAGGAATCAAAGGGCAATGATGCTGAAGCAGAAATAATCCGAGAACAGGCAGAAGCTGTTGTTGCTCCTCAGGTTGTTGTTCAAAGAGAAGCACCTAAAGTTGCTGGAATATCAACAAAGACCATCTGGAAATATAAGGTTATTGATCCGACATTAATACCTAGAGAATATCTAATTGTAAATGAAAAGGCTGTTGGTCAGGTTATCACAGCTACAAAAGGCGCAATGAAAATCCCCGGGATAGAGGCATACCCAGAAACAGTTATTGCTGCGGGATCAAGATAATCGTTTAAGTTGTCAATAACCAAGTAAAATGATTACGTAAGTTGTCAAAGAAAGGATGTGTCATGGTAGAGTTTAGAGAAGGGGATGAGGTTGAGATTGTAAGGGTTTTGAATGATGAAGCATCTTTTAATGTTGGGGAACGAGCAATATGGGAAGATGGCACTTCATGTATAAACCCATTAGTGTATAAGAACGGTTGGGAGATAAATAGAAACTTTTACAAATTTAAACTAATAAGGAGAAAAGGCATGAAATATTCAGTAGGGCAGAAGTTGAATAAGGGTCGTCAATGGAACAGGGAAATAATTGAAATTAACGCTGGTTTTTATCATACAAAAGCCGATGACGTAGAAGTCATATATCATCATACAGATAAACAATTAGATGATGAAGGTTACAAACCAATCCCCAACGACTCAGCCGAAATAACCGCAGCAATAAAACTCCTTGAAGAAAAAGGCAAACTTAAAGACGGGAAGATACTGGAGGCGTGAGTTGAAAGAGATAATCTGCCAACTGGACAATGGTAAATTAATACCCAACACCCCGGAGGACTTAAAAACCCTCCAGGGGGAGTATAAACAGTTTCAACTTGTCCGGCTCAAGATTTACAATATCGGGGCTAAGAAAGAACGTAGTGTTACACAGCTAGGGCTATTATATGCCTGTTTTAAGCTGTGTAGCGATAACTCAGACAAACCCATATTCCGCACCCCGGAACTGGTAAAGCTCGCTTGTAAGGTCAATACAGACTTTAGGGACCCTAAAATGATCATTGTTCGTCCTGATGGGGGAATACAGTTTGAATATAGGAGTTTTTGCTTTGCGGAGCTTGGACACATGGAAGCCTGTAATATATTTGAATTATGCTTTGAGTATATGTCAAAGGAAATGGGAATTACAAAGGAGAAGTTAATTGAAGAAGCTCAATCCTGCATGACAAGGAGGTTATAATGGTAAACGATCTATTTGAAATAAAAGAACCACAGATAGGCACGCAACTTTGGGACATATTAACCCATTTAAGGCAGGGGAATACTCTCACAGGAATAGAAGCGTTAAGTCTTTGCGGAACTATGCACTTGCCTCGCAGGGTTTTAGACCTCAAGGAAATGGGGCATAACATAAAGGACGAATGGACAACTGTGCCGAGTGGGAAAAGGGTTAAGAGGTATTTTTTATGAAAATTCTTAATCTTTATTGTGGTCTGGGAGGAAATAGGAAATTATGGGGAAATGAACATGAAATAGTTGCTGTGGAGATGAACCCTAAGATTGCAGCCATATATCAAGACTTCTTTCCTGATGATAAGGTTGTGGTTGGTGATGCTCATGCTTACTTGTTGGAACATTTTAAGGAGTTTGATTTTATATGGAGTAGTCCCCCTTGTCCAACGCATTCAGTAACTAATAATTTTCTACATCATCAAGGTAATATTCGTTACCCAGATATGTCTCTATGGCAAGAGATAGTTTTTTTAAAAACATGGTTTAAGGGTAAGTTCTGTGTGGAGAATGTTAAAAGCTATTACCCCCCATTGTGGCCACCCAAGGAGTTAGACCGCCATTTTTTTTTGGGTAAATTTCCATATAAGAGATTTTAAATCAATAAGAGATTTTAATATCGCCAATGCTCGGGCAACTACAAGACAAGATGGTAAAGAGCATGACAGAACACTTGAACAATATCATGGTTTTAAAATGGATAAAGGTTTTAAAGGGAAACGGTTAGCATTGCGTAATTGTGTTTATCCACCATTAGGCCTCCACATCTTAAACGAAAGTAAACGAGATATTCAGCCGGATTTATTCGGGAGAAAATAATGGAACTAGACATAACAATCGAAAAGATTGACGATAGTGTGGTTATACCGTTGGGAGAGGGCAGTTTTCAGGTGCGCAGTGATGGAATATTACTCAATGGAGAGTTACATTTATGGGAAGAAATATTAACGGTGCAAATAACCAACAGGGGATTATTGAAAGAATTAAAAAAATCAATGTTTTAGAAAGGACAAAATGAACAGCACACTATTAATGAAATGCCTCATGGGGGGGATTTAATGAAAGATAGGAATTGTAAGTTAAGCAAGGTAAGAATAAAAATCCTTGAATCTATAAACAATAATGCTTCTTTCCGTTTGGGTAATATTCAGCGAGGTACGGGGAGTTTAATGGATAAATATTTAGTAGGAGAGGCACTGGGTTTTCGTTCTCTATGTTTATTTAGTTGCTTAACAGATAAAGAGATTAAAAGACTTTGGGATGATAGCAATTTAGAATATTCACTATAAACTATAAAGAGAAAAAAGATAAAATAAACCCTTGACAGCAACCACGCAGTCTGATAAACTTAAAGACAGTTGAATAGGCGAAGCGTTAAACGGAGAAATATGATGAAAGAAAGAAAACTAAGATTAGGCTCAATCGGAAACAAAACCGCTTGGGCTATTTTTATGCACATCGCAGGTGCTTCGCCGCTCAAAAAGAGTTTTCTCTTGCCTGTTGTGTGCATTTTTTTTGGAGGATGTAATGATTAATTATTTATTATGGGAAGATGACCTCTTTGAACATAAAACAGTAAATTCAGGATTAAAATATAGAATAATTTTTAGAGATAAAAGTATTTGTCAACTTTGTTTAAAAAAAATTAGTCTGGTTTATCATAAAAACGGCTTGCCTTATTTATGTTATGGCTATGGAAAATCACCATTCCATATTGATCATATAAAACAAAAAATAGAAGGTGGAAAAAACACTTTAAATAATTTAAGATTGACTTGTGCTAGGTGCAACATGAAAAGAAGGAAAATTTATGCCAAGAGTTAGTATGGCGTTTGTGAAATTAGAAATAAGGCTCTTAAATGATCATAGGTTTTTTACTATGGATGAGTTTGAACAGCTGGTCTATATTAAATTATTGGGCATTTCTAGGCAGACCGGCAATGAAATTCCTAAGACCCATAGCACTATCAAGGCTTACTTGAGAACCAATCGGAGTGAATCCGACATTAAATCGGCACTCAATCGGATAAAATCTAATTTCCCTAAGTTTAAAGAAAACAAGTACTTCTATTATTTTGAAGGGTACGAAGAACGGATGTCTAAAAAATCCCTTAATGTCCCTGAAATTACGGAGTAGATTAAGATGAAGATTAAGACTAAGAATAAGATTAAGATAAAATCAAAATGCCCTAAAAAACAGGGCAAGGCTGCGCCTGAAATATTCCCGATAACTCAAGAAGAAAAAGAACAACTTGGCATATTAGCCATTAAACTACACACCATAGATAAATGCTTTAATCTTCACACATTCTTATTGCGCAGGAAAAAGTTAAGGGGCAGATTTCCCCCGGCTGACAAAGTAATTGCTATTTGCAACTCATTATTAGCTCGCAGAATGAATTTTCACAAGCATGGATTATGGGCGTATTTAACAACTGCTGTAAATAAAGAGGAGTCTATGTCGTTTGCTGAAAGAAACATAAAAGAAGGTAAAGACTGGAAGGGTATGCAGCCAATCGGATCACTAATAAACGAAGATTTATTAAGACAGGGGGAGAAATGAAGATAAGCAATGAAGTGGGAAATGTTTTAGGTAATTCAAGAATAGAGGGTGATAAGCTATATTTACCAGGTGAGCAGTTAGAAAGAAAATTATATATGTCGGTTAATAAAGTTCTTACTGCTATTAAGGGTAAGTGGAGTAGGAAAGAGCAATGTCATGTTTTTAATACTGATATACAGGAAATACTAGATCAAATATTATTAACAGGCGAGTACACAGATGAAAAGAAAGAATATCAGTTTTTTGAGACTCCGATTTTGTTAGCACATAATATGGTTGAAATGGCTGAAATTAATAGGGGTGAAACAGTTTTAGAGCCAAGCGCAGGTAAGGGGGGAATTGCTAGCCTTATTGATAATTGTGATTGTATAGAGCTAAATGAAAGCAATAGAAAATATTTAATAGAAAACGGTTTTAATGTTGTGCATGATGATTTTTTAACATTCGATAAGCAGTATGATGTCATAATTGCTAATCCGCCTTTTTCTAAGCAGCAGGACATAGATCATGTAACTCATATGATAAAGTTAGCTAAGAAAAAAGTAGTATCAGTTATGTCTTCTTCTATTATGTTTCGCACAAATAAAAAAACTGTAGAATTTAGAGAGCTTGTAAGTAGCCTCGGTGGGACGATTGAATTATTACCAGAAAAAACTTTTGCAGAATCAGGTACAAATGTTAATACATGCATTGTTAATATAAATAAAAAGTAGTTGGCGAATCCAGATTTAATAAAGTAAGGGTTCAGAGTGTTAATTGAAAGGGGAGAGTTATGACAAAGGCACAAGCGATTAAAAAGTCAATAGAGCATTGGGAAAGAATGATAGCGTGGGTTAAGAAGCAACCTCAAACAGATAAGCCATATTACTTTGCCATAGAGGGAGCAATAGGAGAAGATTGGTCAGACGAACATTGTCCTTTATGTGAATTTTATCTAAGTGTTTGTAATAAGTGTCCGCTTCAAAAAAAACACGGGCATTGTTCAGGATATGAAAAAGATAGATATAATAATTGGAATAAGGTTTTTAATGCTCGCACTTGGAAAACCTGGCTCAAGCACGCTAAGGTATTATTAAAGCAATTAAAATCATTGTAAAGACTGTGGGAAGCATGGCGAGAAAAGGGAGGATTTATGATTAAACTTAATGGAGTAGAGTTAGAGTTAAAAGATGTAGCGCAATTTGCACACAATAATAGCTTGTCTCATATTGAGGTAAAGTTGCAGTCTGGCCCGATTAAAGAAGTTGGCGTTGACGGTGTGCAAATAGATGATGTTCTTGAAATGACAAAAAACATCATTGAAGGGTTTAACATGGATCATCCTTGTTTTGAAAATGAGATGACAATAACAAGCATAGAGAAAGCACTGATCTGGTCGAAGATAAGAAAAAACGATCGAGAAAAAAGAGGAGTAGAGGGATTACATAAAACTTAAAACCCCTCGCAGCTTCCCACAGTTAAAATAAGGAGTGAGTTATGTGTGGATATAAAAAACCTTTAATTAAATACGGTAATAAATATTTTGTAGATGTAACTAATGAAACAACTGGAGGGGAAACTTTTACTGACAGAGAAGCAAAGATATATGGGGAAACAGGCAAGAGAGTGGCGTGTAGTAGTTAACCCAACCCTAAAACGAGGTGTATGGTGAGGAAAAGGAGTGTCTTATGAGAGTTGTAGAAATATTGGGAATAATTACTTGTATTGAAATAGTTTGTAATATTGGTTCGTATCAGGGTATTTCTGTTATTTTGTGGATATTATATGGGTTGTTTTATCTGGTAGTAAGAACATAAGTCTTAAACCGACTAACCCGTAGAGAGGATGGCTTAGATGATTGAATATCAAGATGGACAATTTGGTGAAATAATGGAAAGTCCTTTATTGCAAGAAAAGTTATTAGAACTAAGTAAAGATATGGATAAATTAATGCCACTTAAAGCAATACATTTTGGAGATAAGAAATCATTAGAAGGCATTAAGGAAAAAATTCGAAATGACATTTTTGAAAAAGCAGCTTTAAGTGAAAAATTTTTAGGGGTTGATAAAAGATTAAGTGCGATCGAGGTTAAATTAGGGATAGATGATAAAAATAAGATATTACCATTCGATAATTTTTAACCTAACCCTAAAGGGAGATTATACTAATGGAACGTAAAAAAGGTCAATGTGTAATCTGTGGTAAATTTACTTATAATAGTAAATCTGGATTATGTCGAAAACATTGGGAAGAAAGAGCATGGGGCAAAGACAAGGAAAATGTAATCATTTATTCAAATGGCGAAATTGACGGAGATTTTATTTTTAAGAAAAGGTAACAGTTTAGCCAATAACCACAAAGGAAGGTGAAGGGGATGAAGGAAAAAGAATTTATAAAGTCTGATGATATTTTGGAGTGCAAAGAAAAATTTATTACTATTATAGCAGAAAATAATTGGAAAAATAACTCTTCCAGTAGAACAATCGGCTGGGCTGGTGTAGGAGTTTTTACTGAAAGTAACAGTTTAGCCAATAACCAAAACTGAGAGGATGGCTTAGATGAAAATAGAAATTAAGAATAGACATAGTGGTATTATTATTGTTAGTGGCAAGTATGAAAGCATTAAAGATTGTTTAGAGAAGAATAGCGGTGCGTACTTGAGCGGTGCGTACTTGAGAGGTGCGTACTTGAGAGGTGCGGACTTGAGAGGTGCGTACTTGAGAGGTGCGGACTTGAGCAGGGCGTACTTGAGCGGTGCGGACTTGAGAGGTGCGTACTTGAGAGGTGCGGACTTGAGAGGTGCGGACTTGAGAGGTGCGGACTTGAGCGGTGCGGACTTGAGAGGTGCGGACTTGAGAGGTGCGGACTTGAGCAGGGCGGACTTGAGCGGTGCGGACTTGAGCAGGGCG
>SDBT01000985.1_pt1 | contig 48183 bp, 38 predicted proteins | sample 2277101 | NCBI WGS metagenome assembly SDBT01 (sample SAMN10404973, study PRJNA504765) | marine sediment metagenome | isolation source: marine sediment core GS10_PC15, 103 cmbsf | place: Arctic Ocean: Southern Knipovich Ridge | collected 2010 | reverse complement strand
CTTATTGCTCTTTATCGGTATCAATATGATGAAGTCCGTGCCCAACGGTGCTTTAATAGTCCAAAGAAGCGTTTTCACTCCAGAAAGACATTTCTCCGAGCTTTATGTTAAAACCATGCTAGTATACATTTTTCTTATCCAAACCAGCCATCGATGACATAGGGGAATAGGTTACCAAAGGATGGTTAACCTTTTGAAGAATAGTTTTCTAAAATATATGGAAAATTTCATCTAGTTTCCAATCGGCAGAGAACATCCTGCGGGGTAACTATCGGATTGGATTACTAGACATCAAGGGTTGAATGAACGTTCCGCTGGGATTAGTAATTACCTTGATGATTTTCCTCCCTAATCTTTCCCTAATTTAGAACTTAAATAGGTTATTACATTAAAAACACATAATTTATTATAAAAACATAATGAATTATTATAGATAAGGAGATACCTAATTAAGACCAAGCAAATATTATTACTAAAAATCAAACATGGGAAATGATTTTGAAAAAAGGAGAACGAGATTATCCTGAAAATGGTTTATCAACATTTTTAGAAAACGATCAGATTTTAACTCTAATAAAACAGTTTTTAGAAAGAGGAGAAACCTCATTCTTTGATTTTAAAAGTGAAAGATTAAAAACAAAGGATCTTGCTAAGATAATATGCGCAATGGCAAATACTAATGCAGGCATTGTTATCTTAGGTGTGGAAGAAAATAGTCAGAAACCCTTGAAAGGAGTAAGTGATATTAAAGGATGGAAGAAAAAAATTAACCAGATTGCCACAAACTCATTTGGAATCTCAATTGATCTAAAATGTGAGATAATTCAATTTCAAGGAATATCCAATCCTTTTATCCTTATCCATGTTCCTTTATGTTCAAAAGAAATATGGTATAATGGAAGGTTTTATTATAGAAGAAATGACGAAACAACTTTTTTTGGTGGAGATGTTCAAAAGGCAATAAAACAACAACAGGATGAAAAAATAAAAAAAATCTTAGGTTTCTCTGCAATACACCAAGTATTATTTACTTTCATAAAATGGAATGAGAACTCTGAGGATGATATTAAAAAGATTGAAAAATATATTGAATTAGAAAGTCTGTCAGAGGATGTAATTCCTAAAGAAATTGCTTTAATAGTATCTAGCTGGAATCTATTAAAGTTGAAAGTATTATCTAATAAAATGGAAAAGAAAACCAATCTACTAAAAAAATTAGTTCAATTATCAGACATATCTTTCATTTTACATCTGATTTTTATCTTAGGAATTTGGTTTATCATTAATGTATCTAGATCTTTGATTCTTGGATTCTATGCTGGTGTTAAGGTTAATGATCTATTTATGTTATCATTTCTTTATCTTTTTATTGCTACAGTTTTTTATTTAATATACTCAAGATATAGAAACCAAGTAGAAGAAGAAAAATATGATAAAATAATAAGTCCATTTCGATTTCCAGATATTAACAAAATAAATGAGCTAATACTAGGACAAAAGTATGAACAACTCAACAATGAGATTGCTAGAATTGTTGCTCATATGAAATTTCATATCATGACAAAATATTTCGAAACAAATAGATCTTTAGAAATAGGATATGATTCAAATTTTGATCCATATTATCCATCTAAATGGTATAGAAAATGGCTTGAAAAAATGGATACTTCCCTCAGTAGTGAAATTTCTTATGAAATAATTTTAAAATCACGTGTTTTTAACATTGCTTTATTCTTCTCCAAATATCCAAATAAAATTAAAATCGTATCTGATATTCTTGGAATTTCTCAAGATGAGGTACAAAATTGCTTAGATTTATCTCCTAATGAAAAAAAGATGATCTTAAAATATGATAGATATTATTATTTGTTTAATTTAGACCTCATCCTTAAATCAAATAATATCGAAGTTTTTTGGGAAGAAACCCAAGTCCAATTTTCTGGATTCTTGGTTGGGGAACGTGTTAAAATAATTGATACATAATTATTCATTAATAGAATTGGGAATGACTTCAAAATAATAAATAAATGATAAATTATAGAGAGGAGATTTAAAATGGGTATTGAAGAAGGTTACAGTTTAGCAAGTACAAATATTCTATCTGAAATAACAGATATTTGGAGAGATGTAATTAGAAATACTTCTGATGTAGAAAATAAGTTAGGAATTATTAATAAAAAGCTTATTGAGATGGAAAAAGTTTTTAATTATCGTAAAGTTGAGATTCGCAAAATATTCACTGATTCAGGTTTCCCTCATCCACCAAAGGATAAAACAGACAAGTTTAAACAAACAGAAATAGAGATTAGAAAAGTAATTATTGATAAAATAAGAAAATCTTATCCAATTAATAAAAATAAGATCTTTCAACGAGAATTAATAAAGTTAAAATGGTATGAAGAGATTGTAGAGGAATTATTATATTCAGAAACTTCACTAATAAACTCTGATGAAGATAAATTATCTAAAATAAGAAAAGGAGAACGTATTCATCATAATCTGACTTCTGCAGTATTAAATAATTATTTATTACAACAGAACCTAGTTAACCTTATGGGAGTGCCTACTATGCCAACAATGTCTAAGATAATTAAACTTCCTGCAAAATATTTTTTGAAGGAATCAGAAAAATCAATCCAAAAAGGTGAATATCTGTTTTCCTTAATCTTTTTAAGAATAGCACTTGAATTATGCTTTCATGAAGCATTTGATATTGAAAAATATCAAAATTTAATGAATTATGATTGGAAACAAACTCCCTATTTTGGCGAAATCCTAAAAGGAATTGAAAATAATGGAATTGAACTACCTATTGACAGAAATAATCTAGCAGATATCTATTTCTTTCTCAGTAAATCAATTCATACAGGTTATAGAGAAGAATTTTTTGTTATTAACATATTGAATCAATTTATAACTCAATTAATAGAGATTATTCTAGCAAAAGAATATTTAGAAGAGCAAAAAGTCGCTTTAGTTAAGTATCTGAATGAATCCAACTAATTAAAAATAATTCCTTAACAAGTTGATTTTTTATGGTATATACTTCAGTATATAATTTTGTAATTTAAACCAGCCTTCTACGAAGTTGATGAAGAAGGCACAATTTTCTGCTCTAACACTACAATCAATACATGAATCCCGTAACAAGTGATTTCTTGGTTCAGATAGTGTCTTCCATTATAGAAAAATCACAAGTATCACATCCAACTCGAATACTGATTCCTGTAGGTTCAGGATCATCAGGTGTATCCCCATATCCTATAGACGTTTCTTCAATCATACCATCGCAGACTGGGCATTTATATAATTCTATATTGGCATGATAAGATCCCTCAAGAAGGCTAATATACCTAAGTAATTGAATTATCTTCTCGAAACTTGGTTGTGTTAACTCAGTGATATGTATAAGTTGTTCCATTATTTTTCTTACCTCCTCGATTCTTTTTGGTAACTCATGATAATCAAATAAGTCCGTAAATAAATAATTGTCTTTAACAATTCGGGGGGTGACTTTATCACCTATTTCTAGGTAGATAAATCCTGCCTGCCAAATATAATTCTCAATAACTCCGTTAAATGTGAGAGCTGATTGATAACTTGGTAAATTCTGGATATATGTATCGAGAATTTCTGGAAGCCATTCTGAAAAAGATTTGATACTGCTTACCCATTTCATAATTTGATCTATGTTAGGGGCCTTCTTTGTAGGATTGTGTGCAAAGATATTTCTAAATCCCGAAATCTCATTTATGATCTGATTCCATCTCTGAAATGCTGCATTTGGGGTGTATTTCTCGAGTCTTTCACGAATTTCATTCCAACTTTGTCTAAGATTTGCATAATTCAGCTTACTTTGATCAATTTCGCAAGAGTTTGCTGCTGCGATCAAAAGGTACCAATAACAGTCATATATAGGAATATATGTAAACCTAATATCATATGCATCTGGATCAATCAATAATTCCGTAACTTTATTCGTTGCGCCTTCAATAAAATCTTTTAAACTCAATTTATCCGATCATCCTTCCTTTTGTTGTAATGAGACTTAGAAGAGGACTTATTAAACTCTCCCATCTCGTACTGAATAGGAATGTAAAAGAGTGATTATTTCTCAACATTTAAGTAACAGAAGAACCAGATACAGTTTAAATCTGATTACTCAAACCTGAAGGATACAAGTCTATTTCTTCTTCCTGGTTCTTGGTAATAGATCTGCGCTTCGTCTAATAGTTCGTAGAGCTGCCTTCTCCATTCAACTCTTTCTTCCCTATCGTCCGTTATTGGTGGTACTACAAAAAAACCCGTTGAATTTTTTTTAGCAATCATTTTAACTAACTCTATAGAATTGGATACCAATGTCCAAACGTCAGCCTCTTGATATCTGGTTTCAATTCCGTGAGGGGGATCAATTAGGAAACGATCATACTTTTCATTCTGTACTGCTTCCTTACAGGTTTTTAGGTTCATTAAATTCAAGTTTATTGCTTTATAATTGTCTTTAATATTCTCATAGAGCCATGGATGATGGCCTATAAGTTTTAAAGTATTATAGGGGTCAATGTGACCTTGACTGATATCCGATTGTAATCCTTCACCCATCATTTCTTTTCTTCTTTCTTCACGGTAAAAATTCGTGAACCCCCTGTAATCTCCTTCACGGATCATTTGCATTGCCTTGCTCTTATAATCAAACACTTCTCCTTGTCCTTCTCGATAATGAAAATCAATAACGGTGGTTGTAGCTCCTAAAAAGGATGAAATCCAAGATACTATCGGGATGTTACCAAATATCTCCAGTAATTCGACACCAGGAGATATATTCGACTGGAGAATCACATTTTTTATGGTTCTCTTACCCATACGAAAACGGAAACGACAAGTCGCTGCAAAGTGTGCCCATGTGTTTAAAAAAGAGAGAATAAATTCGATTAAAAACGAAATCACTTTTTCATTATTGCGTTGATCGTATGCTGACCATAAAATTAACTGTGGAATTCGATAGTATGTAAGTTTCTTTAAAATTCCGTATTGTTTAGATCTTTCAGAAAATAACTCCTTTAGTTCACGCTCCCATGGATGATTGAGAAATAGGTTTCTTGGTAATAGATTTAGATCATTTGTGTTCGAATCCTTTTGCATTTGTGGAAACTGAAATTCTTCAATTTTGCTTAATCGTTCTTCGACATTATTGGTATTCTTTATATACCACAATAGTTGATTATCGAGTTGGATTAACCTGATAAACTCTAGATCCCCTGATCTAATTATTAAATCAATGAGATATTCATAAACTTCGATTATTTTATCTGAATACTGGCGGATATTCCCCCAAGTTTGAACTGCTTCAAATAACCATGCTACAGTCTGTTGGATGAATTCAATACTGGAGAGGAAGGATAATTTGTTTTTTTGTAAATCTAAAATCTTCTCGTAATCCAGTTCATCTAATTGTATAAACTCCTTCCAATATTCCTTTTCTTTGAAACAATAATCAAGTAATGAATTTACTAACCCCCTCAATCTCGCATCATCCAAGTCTCTATTCATACTGTTTATTCGTCTGAGCTGTCCCGATATATTTTCTTCATCCCATCTTTTTAGAAATTTAGACCGATCATCCTTCAATATTTGAAAATTAATAAGAAAATCCTTCACCACCTAGCTGAAGTTAAGACTCTAGTATTGAAATCACTCATTTTTCTTCATTCATTTAATTCTATTTAAATAATCAACAAACCTTCTTTTACATGTGATTTGTAGTTTTATTTCATTTGAGGTAAAATCCGAATCTTTTCTGATCTGTAATTTTGGAATCACTTGGATTTGAATCAGAAAATAAATGATATTATGAAATAACAATTAACAAGAAAAAAATAGATTTATGATAATGATGTTTTCAAGAAGTACGGGGTACGTTTAACAGTATACCCTAGTATATACTTTTGCAATCTAAACCAGCTTTTGCAACATCATAAATTAACAAGGAAAAACAAATTCAATCCATAGCCTAGCAAATTATAATATCGGTATTTTTTTTTAAAAGCGTAATTTTCCCTTTTTTGCTGATTCGATATATTTCAAGGTCAATTCTTTGGCTGCGTACTTGAGAGAAGAAATTGTTTCTTGGGAGATTCTTTCTTTAGTTTTCATGTTACCTAAGATTGTCTCACAACTTTTTGCAATTGTACGATAAGCCTCTTTCCATTCATTGTACACTCCAAATCTCAGTTTCAGATTTACTCGAAAAATGGTTGATATGTGTAAGTAATCTATAGAAATCTCCGTAATGTGATTTATTAATCTCTTTTCAATTTCGCTTATTTCAGTATTCATTAATTCTAGAGTTTTTTGGTCTTGAAACGGAGAAGAATTCCATCTCTCAATCAAGTAATCTATTTTTTCATATTTTTTCATTACATCTAATAAATCAGAGAAGATTCTCGTTTTTATTTCTCTAGATTCTCGTTTTTTGTTAAATAAATACGACGCGAAATAAACAGTTATTATTAAAGTTAAAAAGGTTACAATTGTTTGAAAAAGAGTGTCATCACTTACTTGTAATCCGAAAATTTCCATAAATTTTTATTCCTCCTTTTAAGAATCATATCATTATGATCATGACATTTTTTAAGGTTTTACAAAATGGAATTTCTTCATAAAGAAAATTGGAATTAGGGAGAATATCCAAATAATTGGTATATACTACAGTATATACATTTGTAACCTAAACCAGCCTTTCCTGTAATTAGCAGTCAAAAATTATTAGAATAACAGTTGATTCCTTATCGATTGGGATTATTACTTGAATTGAGTTAGAAATGAAGTATTTTAGATTCAATACCTAAAAATTCTTGACATAAAGCACTCAGACATTCAAACGCAGATTGTAATAATATATTGTTTTCTGAAGCGACTGGATCCTGAAATACTCCGTGAACACATGAGTTTCTTACTACATATAGCATTTCTACTACATCTGCAAATAATCCTTTAGGAGAATTTGTATGGGATCTGAGGATTTTACCAATAGTTGGATTAGAATAATTTTAGAGCGATCTTGCTTGAGGTGTGGTAGGAGTATAGGATAAGGATGGATCAGCATAAAAATAGGAATGATAGCTATTTATTCCGAGTTCTTTCATTACTGCTTGAACAGAAAATACAGGAAAGGTTATACCCCTTTCTGAAGCCTCCACTTCTGCTAAATGGTAATACAGTTCGATATATACTTCTGGAGCAAAATGTACAGTACTTATTCTACTAGTTCTTGGAATTCCAGGGTTATCGTTTGAATCACCAACCCAGATTGAAGAATTATTTTGGATTGTTGAGTTGATCCACATTTGTTTTATGAATCGAGAAACTACATTTTCTTGAATATAGTCGAAGTATCCAAGAGTACGCGCGTTATCAGTAAAGGGTTGATTTTGCAAATCTCTTCTTATACGTTCCTTCAAAGGATCTTCTCTCTTCATGATTTTGAAAAATGCACGAACTAGAGGTTCAGAACTATTCCAAGATTTAATCTCATTTATAGCAGCTCGATCCGTATTGCTATTAAGATGCTGTCCATACCAAGCATTAAAACTGGACCATAATGCTACAAAATGTTGATAATATTTTATTTCTGAATGAACAACCCAAGTTTTAAACAGATCTGAATACATTTTTATTCACCAGATTATTTGTTAATGTATTACCAAATGAAACGTAAATAGAGTATTGTCAACCCAATTTCTTTGAATTAAAATTTGACCCAACTCCCATCGTTTAGTTGGAATGGTTGCAAGACTCCCATCAGGACAAAAAATTCCATTGTTAATATTCTTAATCGATGTAGAGAATCTAAAATAATTTTATCGTTCTTATCTACAGAGAAATACGGTTTTATTACTTCACCAGTACGATCCACAATAATTCCTGCTTGTAAATCAATCCAGAATTTTTTAATTTCTTGTGTTTGATTTGGTAGAAGAGTACCTAGATTATGAACGAAACAATGTCTCAATCGATAGAAAATACTTAATTCTTTCCAACCATAAAATCTAGGGGGATTCCCGTTATCACATTGAAACCGCCAATGATCTAAAACTCTGACACCATAAATTCTTGGAATCTTCTTCGATTTATTGTAAAGAACGGGGTGTAGTTCTGACACTTCTTTTTCAAGAATTGAGATCATTCCCAATAAAGCAATACCACGTGATAAACTATAATCAGGAGTTCGGTTAAGGATTCTTTTTTCATGATCTTCTATCATTTCAGCCATTAATTCCATTTTACATAAAAAAGCTGAGTAATTTTTACCAGTCAAACACATCTTATCTCCTATCTTTCGGTAAAATGACCAAATCAATTCTGAATTAACTCTAAATTGCTATACCTAAATTGATTAATATTACAATGATTTTCAATTTTATAAAACATTACGGTGTGATACCCTCTTTCTCATTATTTTTTCATACAAAATGACTGTTATAGATATGGACTTAACCTCTTGACCTTCTTAGAGTAAAATATTTATTTTTAATCGATTTATGTGTTCTTTGTCTAAGGGGAGGTATATATCATAGTATATACTTTTGTAATCTAAACCAGCCTTTTACGACATTTATATGATGATCTAGACCTATACATTCCTTTATAAATATTTATTCAAGTCTTCTTCATCAATATTTTTCTTCATTTTTACCATGGATCCAATTATGGAACCTAGCATAACATCTCTAATAAAATCAGATGGAACTAATTTTTGCATTGCTTCTTTGCATATGTTGGCCTCATCTACTAATGATAATTTTGCTAGTGCTTTTTCTAGTTGCATCCAGCGATAATTATCGGTAGGAACTTGGCTCACTCTTTTAAGTAACCATATCAGGTAAGTTTTAGGCGAAAGACCATATCTACTAAGATATTCAAGATATTGAACAAAAATATTCATAGGCCCAGATCCTTGATAAAACGTATCTAGAACAACTGCTTGCGCAATAAACTCAGCAGCATAGTCTAGACTATCTTTATGTTTAAATACTACTTTAGAGCTTATAATTTCAAGAAATCCATATTCTACTAAAGTTTTAGGGTTTAAAGGATCATCAATTAACTGAGTAAGTAGTTCTTGTCTATGTTCTTGAAGAGAACCTTCCTTTTCCCAGAAATTAGCTAAAATCCCAAAATTCGAACCGTATTTAACGTTAAAGCTTGTTTTCACTTCTGGTATAAGCTTTCTAGCCTTATTAAGCTCTCCTTGGATGCTTAAAGAATAAATTTTAAGAACGAGAATTTTTTCCTCCGTTGGATCCTTCTCATGATATTCATTAATTTTTTCTTCTAGCTTTTTCAGCCCTGTTTCATTTTTAGTTTGATACATATTCTCAATTAGAGTAAACATTGTCTCTTTTATTATTTCATCATGTGAAAAGCCTTCTAACTCCTTTTTACATTCTTCTATTTCTTCTATTAGTTTAGCAGGAACTGCTGATTCGGCTACTTTTAATAAATGTAAGAAATTCCTATGTAACATAAATTCTGGATTCTTGAGCCGAATTTGATTAATAAAAGAAGGAGCTTTCAAATCTGTTACAATTTTTGAATAAACTGACGAATTCATAAATTCAGAAGGATCTGAAAAAACTGTTGTTGATGGTGCCCAATTTTCTTCAATATTTTGTTTTACTATTTGTTGATATAGTTTATCTTCCGATTTATTTATCGTATCAACGCCTGGTATCTTAATAGATATGTTTAAATTCGTTTCTAAACGGCTTAAGTAATGAATATATTTAATATACGATGACGAGACCGATCTTAGACGATACTTCATATAACTTTCATGAGTTTCAATCTTTTGACATTCTAATTCCTTCAAGGAATTACTAATGGCTTCAAATGAATTTACTGCACTACCTTGTTCAAAAATTTGCTTAAACTTATTTAAAATCATATTGAAATTCGTTTCCTCATAAACGAAGGTAAATTTAATGATGGTAGGATCTACATCAAAAAATATTATTAATTTGGACTTACTTTTCGAATCTAGATATTTTTCATGGTTATTTAATACTGTAAGATAGTTATTATCAGTAATTTTCCCCCTTGCTCTTTTCTTAGCCTTGTATGAATTTGGGGATTCTGTAAGTGTAAAACTATCTCTCAGTATGTACGCTAATACAAAACATACAGCACTTGCCAATATTAAAATGATATAGAGTACCATTTCAAGTATAGGTTCATCAAAGATATTTACCATTCCGAGAACTTCAATAATAATAACACCAATTGGAACAAAACCATATCCAATAAGACGCCTACTTATTTCATTTGCCATCTTACTTACCTCTCCAGAAAAAAAACTTGAAAATCACAATTTTTTTTCTTAATAGGGACTTTTTATATTTATTTATCTTGGTTCATCTCGAAGTTTCCTTTTTTTGCACGTTCGACACAATAGCATTGACAAATTTAGTAGATAAACGGGAAAATTAGAAACCCTCCTTTTAAAAATTGGATGTATTATAATAATGGTATTACGACGGAAGAGTTATTAAATTTCTGATTCGACATAGATATTGATATTTAAAGGTGATTTCCTAAACGAACCAGAAAAAATTATTTTGGTATTTATATAACCGTTCTTGAAGGAGGAAAGGAGGTGAATTAAGGTAGAGGGCTGGTTTGACGATGTGGTATTTACTATTCAATTAGATTATTATCTAAATCTTATCAACAAAAAAACGTAATTCATAGAATCTAGAGAATTTCTTTCTTTTTTTACATTCTAAGCTGTACATGCCCTTAAATCCATTCGATTGCTTCATTAAGTTCCCATTCACAAGATGCTACAGTTTTTGTGGTTTGAAATACTTCAAAATCTAAGGAGTGTAATAAATATCCTTCTATTTTCAAAATTGACAATCTCTCCTAAAACAGGAAGCTTATGCAAATAATTGCTGATTTTACATTATTAATTGATTCGCTTCAGAAGAGAAATGAGGTAATTTTATATTATTTATAATTCTTAGAAGCGTTTCATCTTCTAAAAGCAATTCATCATCACCAATAATCATTGGTCGAAATTCTGAATATAACGTGACTAATTCTTGCTTTGTATGAGTTTTTGACGATTTATGTTCAATTACATTTCTTATTTGACGTAAATTCTTATTGCCAAGTGTCGTAGACCATTTCTTGTCTAATAACAATCCTATTGACTTTAAGTAATTTAATTGTGAATTTGATAATTGCAATTTAAATTCCTTAATAAAGTCGCTCCAAGATGAAAACCAAATATTGCTACTTTGATTATCATCTAAAAATAATAGAAATCTTTCGATCACAACAATTCTTAAGTCTTTATCTTCATTTTTAAGATAATCAAGAAATTCAAGAAATTGGTAGTCGGTATTATCATAAGACCTATTGCTTAATTGCTTATCAATTCCCCTTAGATTTGTTTTATGTCTATATAACTTCTTTATGGGATTCAAAACTTTGCGAAACAATTCCAATTCAATAATATTAAAAATCTTGCGGATACAGTCGTCAAAACTCTCTAAATATGTCTCATTGTATTTAATTGAGGCTAAATCTAAAAGAGACATCATTGAAAGATTATTGAATTTTTTCTTATAGAAGTTGATCCATTCATTCTTAAAAGAACCGAATAATTTCGGTCGTTTTCTAATTGTTGAAAAGAACAGAAGAGTTAATGGAATGAATGATTGTAGAGAAGAAATCTTTCCCTTTTCTATGAATTTAAAGGAAACTGAGTTTAGATATTCATGAACTCTACTGAATTCATCATAAATTTCTTCAATTTTTACATCATTTTTTGTCTTATTTGTCACTAAAGATAGGGTTTCTTGAAAAATTTCCTTTAAATCCATTTGGGGAGATTTTTTTGAACTAGGACTTTCTGATATTTTAAATTCTAGGAAAAAAGAATTAATCAGGAATTCAATGATTTCTCTTGTTATTTGAAGTAACTTCATTTCTAATGAATACTTTATTAGCAATGTAAATAATTTAACCACACCTAAATCGAAATCTATTGAGGTTAAAACCGATTGAACTTCTAATAACACATTGATACACGAATCATATTGATTCAGGTTCGCCAGAATATTGGCTTTAAATAAATAATATTCTACTATTGCGTTTTTATTTTCAAGCAACCCTCCCATCTCGATCGATTTAAAGATTTTATTATTTATTATTGCAAGGGCCTCATTTTGATTTCCCTTTAGATAAGTGATTTGAGCAAGCTTGAACTTTGCAAAACGTTTGATCTCCGTATCTTTCCATGCCTTTCCTAAATCTTCTGCTTGGTTTATTATGTTTTCCGCTTCTTCCAGCCTATTTTGGCGAATATATAACGACCCTAGTTCTATCTTCAAATTTGCTTTCATGCGTGTATTTAACTGTTTATAAATACCTTTAGGATTTACATTCGTTAGGTTATTAGAAACAAGTTCAATCAACTTAACATATTCGGATTCTACATTATCCCATTGAAATTGGGTTTTTAGAATTTTAATTCTTGATTTTTTCAAGCGAATTTTAACATAATCTAATTTTTCTTTTATTTGATAATGCAACCTACTATTCTTAAGTAAAGTGATAACCTTTAAACCTTCTTTAAATTCATAATCAGCATCAAAAAATGATTTTTTTTGAAGATAGACAATCCCGATGTGATTTAATATCCCTGGTAATTCAAAAATTGCACATTTTTCATCTTCCAATAGATTCATATCAATATTTAAGGAATTCAAGAATTTTATTGAAATATCTTTCGCAATTGTGTGATTAAATATTGATTTTTCTAATTTACCAAGACGAAAATAACAATTCCCTATATTAGTATTAGCTTTACAAATTAGATTATCGTCTTTTATTTTATTTGCCTTTTTTAATGCAGAATTATGCAACGTCAAGGCGTTTTCATATTTTCCTAAATTATATTCTTCATATCCTTTTATAGAATCTTCATTAAAGAGATCTCGGAGAATTAGAACCTCTTTTTTTAGTAATGACAAATCTGTTATCTCCTTTTGCTATTTTTCCCAATTTAAAAACTCAAAAAGGCATTATCTACTATTTTATTAGCCTATATTCAACATCCTATTAGATTCCTATATTAAAAACCTATTTATACCGAATTCAAATGTTTCTTTTTAAGTGAATATACTCTAAACTAATTATTTCCATTTGGGAGAGAACATGCAAAAATTCAAGAAAGACGCAAAATTAATTAAAGATTTTAATGTTTTTTCCTTAGTTTTAGTCTTGATGGTATTTTGATATGGATCCCTCTAGATTTTACCTTACTTATCGAATAATGATGATGGTAGTAGAGGAGTGTTTTACTCCTTCAGAAACAGAGTGAAAAGAAATTGAGTTATAAATCAGAAAAATTGTTACGAAGGATGTTAGAATATTTTTCTTGATTAAAAGCATCGGAACTAAGAGGAGAGAGTGAGATTAATTTTCTTCGTCCTACTTTTTTGCTTTCAATATAACCCATTCTATTTAATCTGTTAACAACCTTTAACATGTAAGATAAACTTTTTTTCTCATATTTAACACTAAATTTTGATAAAAGTTCGGACACAGACAAGTACTCATAATTCTCTAGAATCTCTAATACATTATCTTCGATGTCATTTCGATCATGATGTATAGGGATGGTTTCTGCAAGGTGAGATACTTTATTATACATAAATAAATGAATAGATAAATCACGGAATTCATTTGCGCATTGGTATAAGGCTAGCCGATAGATCATGAGACCTGAATCCAAATGTATATGAATTTTGGTTATTTTATTGTCTTTGAAAAAATTTTGAAAAACTGGATCTGTGCTTTCTTTATCGCAATATTTTTGATATTTAGTAGGAGATTTCATAAAAGGAACTACTTGGATAATTAAGGAGCGAAAGAATCCAAAATATTGTGTGAATTGTTGGAAAAATGGAACTTTTAAGATTTTTATTTGAACCTGGAGGTTTTCAGGTATTTCTTGTAAAATTTCTTGCTCCAGCAATTTTTTTGATTCTTGAACTGCTTTTTCAAAAAAAGATAAACTAGAGTCTTTTTTTCGATCAATTTTTTCATCATTTGTTATGATGAGAACATAGCGAATTGCATTAAACTCTCTTAGAGTCAAATGCACCCATTTATATGCACCCCCATATGGAAAAAGAAGAATTTCATTTTTCATTTTAACCAAACGACAAATTAATAATTAGAATTCAAATTAATAAACTTTCCTATTTATTGTAACAATGCTCAAAAATTGATAAAGTGTCAATTAAAAGGAAAGTTTTAAAATTAAATAATTATTAAAAGTCTTAATAACCAATGATTACGAGGAAAGAAAATGAGTAGAGGAAATCCAATCGATCATCGTTTTGATGCGAGAAATCAAAGTATTTATGCTGAAAAACCTTCTCGAGATGGCCGTAGGATATTTTCTTTTCTTTCTTCCTTTATAGAACAAAATATTATGAGAAGTGTTTTAAATCATATAAGTTTGATTTATTCTCCAATAAAACAAAATTGATGACAAAAAAATGAAATTAAACATTAATTCGATTGATTATCAAAGGTCGATTGTTGATGGTCCAGGAATACGAACTGTAATCTTCCTGCAAGGATGCAATATAAGGTGTGATGGATGTCATAATCCAAGTACTTGGGATGTTAATAAAGGAAATCAAGTAGAAATTGATGATCTCATAATAGAGTTGAATTTGAAATGTTTAAATAAAAAAATAACAATCACGGGTGGAGAACCACTTCTTCAGTATTCCGGAGTTCTTCATTTGGTTAAACAAATACCTGAGTATAACATTGTAATGTATACAGGTTTTAATTTTAATGAAGTACCACGTGAAATTTTGAGTTATTTAGACTATATCAAGGTTGGTTCGTATCACAAAGATAAAAGAACCACAATTGAACCATATATCGGATCAAAAAATCAAAAATTTATAAAATTAAACACAAAAGGTAAAAAAAATGAAATCAATTAATTATGAACATGCAGCTCAACGAAAAACATTAGTTGGGTTTGTTTATAGTAAAGGAAGTCGATTGATCAAGGATTCACTCTTGGATAGTTTAGAAACGAAAGTGGCGAGTCTTCATCAAGAAGGACGCATTCATATACATGATATGGAGGCTTATGGTCAAGCATATAACTGCTTGACACCAAATATTCTTCAAGGCTTTCCATATGAAGATTTTGAAGATTATACGAATATAAGAAAAATTATGGAAATATTTGATTTTTTGAAGCAAGTCGTTGTAGGATTGGGTAATGAGCAATCAGGGGGAATTGCTTTTGCTAATTTCGACGATGAAATTGATAATATTCTCACAAATCTGAAAATCCCGATAAACAATGCTAACCTTGAATTTTTAAAAGAAAATATAGATTTATTCTTAAAATGGATTAATGAAGCAAGAGATAGATGTGGACAAGTCCAATATTATGTTTCTTTAAACTTGGGATTGGCTACAAGTGATCTTGGTAGGTTCGTAACTTCTTCAGTTTTAAATAATTTTATGAATTCAGAGTATATCAGGCCTAATATTATCTTTAAAGTGAAAAGTGGTGTAAATAGAAAATCAGGAGATAAAAATTTTGATCTTTTTTGTCTAGCAAAGAAGTGTACCGGCAAAAAAATGATACCGACTTATTTCCTTGGAGATTCAAATCATAATTTGAAAATTGATACTTATAAAATTGCACTAATGGGATGTCGATCCAAAGTCTATCAAAATCAATTTGGTGAAGATACAACAATCGGCAAGGCAAATATCGTTTATAATACAATAAACCTTCCCCGGATTGCATTTGATATAAATAAAGAATTTCCCGATTTAAATAGAAACGAAAAAATCAATTTATATAAAGAGAGATGGCTTGAAATTGCAGAAGATGTCAAAGATCTCCTTTTTGATCGTTTCTACAAGACCTGCAAATTAGAAGCAGATGATTTTCCTACAAATCAAAGATATAATCTTATGTTCAAGAATATTAATGAAGTAGATTCCTTAGAAGAAGTTTTTAAAAACGGGACATTAGCTTTAGGCTTTATTGGGTTATCAGAAACAATTGAATTGTTAACAGGTGAAAAATTCTTCGCTTCTGAAGAAAATCATAAAATCGCAATTGATCTGATAAAATTGATGAGAGAAACAATCGATAATTATAGGGAAAAGTATAATCAAAACTTTTCTCTATTGGGGACTTCAGGGGAGTTCATCTCAGGTCGATTCCCAAATGTAGATAAAAAATACTACACACATCCATTAATTGAAAAAGGGTTTTACACGAATTCCTTTCATGTCGATGTTGATGCTGGTTTAAATCCATTTGATAAAATAAAATATGAAGGACCGTTTCATAAGTTCTGTAATGGAGGATGTATTTCCTATATTGAATTTCCATCTGCTCCTATTATTAATATTGAAGCTATCTCTGAATTAATAGAATATGCAATAACTTATGATGTTAATTATTTAGGATTTAATTATCCATTAGATCGATGTTTAAAATGTGGGTATACAGGAACGTATGATATTTGTGAAAAATGTGGCAGTGAAGATATTCAAAGAATCAGAAGGGTATCAGGGTATTTAGAAGATTCAGCATTCTTCACGACAGGAAAAAAAGCGGAACTAGCCCATAGAACTCCAAACTTTAAGTGTTAACTAATAAAATGGTGAAATAATGCATATTGCAATAGAAGGAGTAGATGGGGTTGGAAAAACCACCATTTGTAAAATGCTAGCTGAAAAGCTTAATTTTAAATTCATTGAAAAACCCCTTCATTATCTCCTTGATTCTGAAAACAAATTTCAAAATTATTTACGAATCAGGGATTATGTAAATGTTCAAGAGAATAAGATTTTTACATCTTGGTTTTACGGTTTGGGAAATATTTTTTTATATCATAAATTTAAAGATGAAAATATTATTACAGACAGACATTTGGTCTCGAATTATTTTTGGAGTGGAGATGAGACGAGTCAACCCGTATTTGATTGTATTATCGGATTAATTGGAAAACCAGATTATACATTTCTATTATATGCTAATGAAGAAGAGATTATTAGAAGATTAAAAAAAAGAGATATAGATAATTCAGATATCAAAAAAGTGCAGTTAAACAAGGAAGCGCTGACAAAAATGAAGAAATTTTTATCCGATTATGATATGAAACATCATTTTATTGATTCAACCGAGCTTGATAAGGAGGAAGTTCTGCTTATAATTCTTAATTATTTAAACAATGATGTGAATAGTCTAAAGATCTGAATAGCGAGAGTATTCTAAAAATGACGAAGGTTGATATGAAATATACAAGTCTTTTCTGTAGACTGGGATTTATTGAAAAATCTACTGATAAATTTGTCAAACAATACTCAAATTCATATGAAATCGAAATCGAAGCTGAAAAACAAGAAATTAACTATAAAGATAATAAAAATCCGAATTATCAAACTCCAAAATATTTGTATGAGCATAAAGATTTTGTAGTACTTGAGTGCGTGAACAATTTGCTAAAAAAGGGGTATGATCGCACAGATTTGGAAATTTTTTCTAATTCCATTGAAAATAACACTCCAGATATAATCGTTTCAGATAGATCGGGAAATAAATTGATTGCATTCGAATGTAAAAGGTGGGGCGATGATTTTGATGATGAATTAGTGCAATTCAAACAAGGGAAAGGGATTCTACAGAATTATTATATGGATAATCAAGATGTTAAGTTTTTATGCTTGTATTCATCGAGATTGGATGGGGGATTATTAGGATGGCTATACGTAATATTAATTACATCAGAAATGCAGAAATCAATAATTCCATACTATTCTGGTATTTTTGAGGATGAGATTGCACCATTCAAAATTCTTCCTTCGTTATCAGAAAACGAGCGAAAGCTAATGTTTTATGATATAGAAGCCAGATTATCGAAAAATGAAGATATCCAGGATTTTGAAATAAAAGAGGGGACCTTAGTAAAATATTTAGGAAATAAAGAACACATTTCAATACCAAGTCCACTTACAAGTATAGAAATAGGAGCATTTTGGAATTGCACCAGCTTAATTTCTGTAAAAATTCCTGATGGGATTACTCGAATCGGTGGGGACGCATTTTATTATTGCAAGAACTTGAAAGAGATAAATATTCCTTCTAGTGTTCAGTTTATAGGCAATGATCCATTTTCGGGGTGTCCTAAAATTTCTCTGAAAAATGAAAGTCCTAATTTTGTTTTAGAAAATGGAGTTTTATATAATAAAGCAAAGACAATGATAATTCATTATCCGATTAGCAATACATCAAAGGAGTTTAAAATACCAGAAAGCGTTGAATTTATAGCAAAACACGCATTTTATGAATGCAAAAACTTAGCATCAATCAGTATTCCCCAAAATGTAAAATGGATAGAAAATAATATGTCTGCGGGATGTGAAAAAATAAAAATCACAAATTATAGCCCCTATTTTACTTTGGAAAACGGAGTGTTGTATAATAAAGAAAAAACACAACTCTATTCTGTGTATGATCAAGATTTGGAAGAATTAATCTTACCATCAAGTCTCTTAACTATCGGAAAAAATTCTTTCTTTAATTGCACAAAATTGAAGCATGTAGTAATTCCAAAAAGTGTTACTCGTATCGGTTATAATCCATTTGTCGGATGTTCATCATTGAAAATAACCAATTTCAGTTCAAATTATTGCTTCGAAAATGGTCTCTTGGTTAATCAAGAGAAAACTAAGCTAATTTATTGTCCAAATACCAGTGTAAAGAATACTATTACCATACCAGATTACATTCAAACAATAGGGAGAAATTCATTTAGTTACAGCACAAATTTAGTTTCTTTGGTGATACCAAAAACCGTGAAAATCATTGAACGGGGTGTTTTTAGCGGATGTATAAATTTAAAATCAATCGTCATACCAAAGACTGTTCAAAAAATCGGAAAATGGGCATTTAGTTATTGTAAAAGTTTGAAAAATATTTCTATTCCTAAGAATACAGAAATTGGAGATTTTGTATTTGCAGAAAGTTCTGTAAAAGTGGTACGATAAATGGAAGAAAATTAAATTTCTTCTATTTTAATACCAGGATAGATTAATACAACTAATTAAAGAATGGTGGAGAAATGACTATTAATATCACAAAGAAGAAGAATGAAGAATTATTTAGAAAATTTGTAGTACTTAAGGAGTTCGTTCTAAAAAATTCGAAAGACAAGGTTTTAATTGAAATCTTACAAGAAATTGAGCAAAAAATCAGTGAGAAGAAATTCGGTCTTGTTTTTGAAAAACATAAAGAAAATTTTGAGGATTTTTTGAAAGAGCATCATTTAGAGTTATGTGAAAAAAAAGATCTATCTATTATAGGTAAAGGTAATGGTGTAGAGCATCTTCTAATTGAAAGTGAAAATTTGATAGCTTTAAAGGTCTTGGAAAGAACATATAAAACGAGTATAAATGTAATAAGTATCGACCCACCGTATAATACAGGAAATGAATTCTTGATATATAACGATTCTGATTATGAAGATTCTAGTGATGCTTATAATCATAGCAAATGGCTTAGTTTTATGGAAAAACGATTAAGAATTGCATACGATTTGTTAGTAACAAATGGAGTCATGTTTATCAACATCGATGAGACACAAATTGAATGTTTGATTTTATTGTGCAAACAAATTTTTCAAGAGGAAAATGTTGATGTGTTAATTTGGCCTAAGATAGATCTTAAATACGATAAGAATAGAGTAGAAAAGCCATTTTTTAATGTAAAAAATACACATGAATATGTAGTATTGTGCTATAAAGATAGAAAGTCTACAAAATTTAATAAAATTCTGAGAAGGCCTAATCATAGCGAGTTTTCCGAATTAGAACAATTTTTTTTTATGGAAACCATCCTCAACGAACTAGGGACGACTTCATCTGCAAAAGATGAGCTAGAAGAAATTTTCGGGAGTAGGGAAGTTTTTAGTACTCCCAAACCCCGAAAAATGGTTAAAGAATTTATTAGAGTTGCTTCCAGTCCAGATTCAATAATATTGGACTTCTTTGCGGGATCTGGGACAACTGGGCATGCTGTAATTGATTTGAATAATGAAGATGGAGGAAAGCGGAAATTTATTCTAATCAATGACAATGAAAATAATATTTGCAGAGATATAACCTATGAGCGAATTAGACGAGTTATTAAAACGACTAACTATGAAGATGGTCTAAAATACTATCAGATAAATTCTGTTAATCGGCAAGGAGTTGTGAGAACTTAGAACATGAAAGATGCAATTCACCCTTCCACGAAAATTTACGCGTTTGGAGATTGTCATCTCCCTGTCTTAACCTATACAAGCAAATATGATGTCCCCAAGAATTATTTCGATCATCTTCAGAATCATCTCAGAGATCAACATCCTGAAATCTTATTAATTGCGGGAGATCTTTTTTTGGGAAATACTCTAGAAGAGATAGAAGTAGAAATGCAATTGATCCGCTCTCTCCCAGGGGAAATAAAATTTTTTGTAGAAGGAAACCACGATCTTTGGTTCGACGCGTTAGGATCCACGTATGAAAATGCTCAACATAAAGCTTACAAACTCTTTTCAAATTTGGATTTTTATTATATTGGAGGGAGAGCAATCATTATAAAATTAAGTGATGGAAGAAAGATTGGGCTTTGTGGAACCCGTGGTTTTGACAATAATTCAAAAAATTGTATTTTAACAAATGAATTTATAAAAAAAAAACAAACAAGGCTTAAAAATCTAAATCAATCAATCGATCAAATGCAAACCCTATTAAAAACTAATGTAACAGCGACAAATATATGTCTACTGCATTACCCTCCTACAATGAAAATTTTTTCTAATTTTCGTCAAGGAAATGAGGAACTTCTTACTGCTATTCAAAGATCCAGATGTATTAACAAAGTCGTTTGTGGTCACGTTCATATCGATCCCTTCGTTAAGGATTATACTACTATCTCAAACCTCGAAATATATTGTGTTGTAATTAGCAATACATCATATGAATCGACTAAAATTTTTTAATTATTGGAATTAGAAGAAATCAAAGACATCTGTTCTTCTTTGGGTAAAAAATCTCTGATTTTTTTAATAACGTGTGGTTTTCGTATAGAGGATCTGAAAGCTCAAGAACGAATGAGCCTTGTTCTCTGGAGAAGCCTGAAAGAATTGCGAGAAGAAATATATAGGATCATTAACTGAACAGGAGCGAGAAGAAGTTGAAAAATGTTCAATCCGAAGTCCACCTTTTCGCTTATTTAATTCTATAGAAAATAATCTTATCAACTATTGTCCTATCATATAAGGGACTTTTATCAAGAAAATCAACCAATGAAATTTTTTAACATTTCAGATTTCTCGCGGTTTGTTAATTCCTTCCTTCAACTCCCCGAATTAAGTCAGGGTACATTTTTAAGCGTGTTGAATGAAGGAAAAATTACCGATCAAATTTTCCTCCGTAAAGAAAATAACAAATTCCACCTGACAGTATCTCCCGCACAACAAATTCAGTCTTCAAAAAGTGTTGCCGATATGGAAGAAAAAACTCCGCAAATTGTTGTTATTGATGGAAATAATGTAGCAAGAGATGGAATTACAAAAAGAAGGAAAGCGTGTTATCAGAATATTATGAATGCAATACTTAAGCTAAAAGAAAGAAAAATTGAGGTAACAACAATCGTTACCCGCTCGTTATTTCAGGATATTGATGATAAAATGAGTCTTGAAAATGTGATTAATACTAAACTAGCGGTACTCCCTCCTTCTGGCAGACAGGATGACGATTACTACTTCTTGAGTTATGCACTGGAGAAGGATGCACATGTGTTAACCAATGACAACTTACGTGACTGGAAAGAAGCGAATCCAGAAATTGCACCAAAACTTTCGGAAATACGCGTCCCATATTTCTTTATTAAAGGTGAAATCTTTTTTGAGGGTCTTTTAGGACGACTGAAACCTCCTGGATGAAAAATTTATTATATACGGTTTTGATATTTCTTTTCTTGAATATTCTACTGAAAAGCTTCTTTAATTCCGTGAGAAAATTAAGGAATAGATGTTTTATTATGAAATAAATTATTATCAAAAAAACTTAGCTTTTCTACTGTTAATCAAATACTGTGCTTAGCTAATTCTTATCTTTTAACTATAATTTTCCAAAATATTGTATATTACATTTCAATTTCAAATCTTGAAGAAAGAGAAGGCCTTCAAACGATATTTATTTCAGATAAATCTAGTTCCAAAATGTCATATTATTTGCTAGATTACCGTTCTATCAACTTATAAAATATTGTTAAACAGTACATAGTGTTTATTTTATTGTATTAGGTTTTGTACCAAGGGAGTTAAAAAAGATATTATTCCCAAGACGATGAAATACAAATTATCTCACCTCTCTTTGACTGTCAATTAAATGACTTCACTTACATTTATAATGACCATTCTTAATAAGATAGATCAGAACTTCTGTGGCAATAGTAGCATCGGTTAAAGCACGGTGAGTCTCTGGTTGAGATCGGTTGAGTAATTTTTTGTTAGCTTCGTTCAGGGATGGAAACTTTATCCCATAATAATGATGAGGAATACCACAGACAGGTTTTGCAGCCTTCATAATGCATTTGCTTTTATTTTTTCTAATATTCCAAGGATTTCGTGCTAATATTGCTCCATCATATTCAAGATTAAAAGTCGTCCATTGATAATTGTGAAGAGCAGAACGAAGTTCCTTTGCAATTATTGAATCAGGTTTAGCTTTAAGAATTTCCTCGGATTTAATATATCCATTTTGACATATCCAGGTTTGTTCAAGCATTTCCTTTGTTAAATTAGGATTACACAGACTATTGTACAAAATTTGATACTTAAAACTATTACAATCCAGTTTTATTGCAGCAATCTCAACTATTAGAGCTTTTTCCTTAAATTTACTTGTTGTTTCTGTATCTATTACAATAACTTCATTATTATTCACTAAAACTCACTTCCTTGACCCTCGCGTAATTGTTCCAATCCCTTTCAGACTCTAACGTCCTCTTCATAGAAAACTGAGAACAAAAGTGCTTTTTGAGAGGATTATAGAAATAAATTTCCTTTTTAAGTTTTTTCGCTAGTTGAATTTCATCGAATACACCTTTTCCAATTAATAAATGCGGATTTGTCATGAAAATGATCATGTCTGCTGATTGGATTAGATTAAAGTAATATTTCATTTCTTGCGATCTATGTTTTGCAGGGTTGATGAGCTTAGCATCTGGGAATTTAACTTCGATGGCATCTAGAGCCTCGTGAGCCTGCTTAGAAAAATAAGTTGTCATTGGATGAGCGAAATAAATCTGCAATTAATTTTGCTTCCTATTTTTTTTACTGAAATTTGCATTATCATTTAATCCAAAATTTTAACAATTAATATACTATTCTGGCTTTTTAATACCAAATAAGATAGTCACAAATGAGATATTCACATATAAGTACAATTTAGTTCTAAATGATTCTTACTAGTTGATGAATCAATGTTCCTCCACTTTCAATTAATTTCTCCTCAGAAACCTTTTTTGTTACTAATATTATGATTTGCCATCCTGTTTCTACAAAGTTTTTTACTAATTTCAGTTGTGCTTCAAATCTTTCCTCATCTGATGTCAAAAATGGATTTTCCATGAGAATGAATCCTTTATCTAAACATTTCTTGCTTAAGGCTAAACGAACTGCAAAATAAAGTTGAGATAATTCTCCATGGCTAATTTGGTCTAAATTTTGTTTAATATCACTCTCACGAACGAGGATGAAACTTCCTTTATTAGGATCATATTTTACTTCTTTAAACAACCCATTTGTTATTCTATTTATAAATTCTGATATCTTCGTGTCAGTGTTTAAAAATTCAGCAATTTTTTGAGTTTCTTTTTCATAAATTTTATCAAAGATATGATAAGCTTCGGTATTTACTTCCATATCTTTTTCCATTACAGCGATTAGTTCTTTCAACCATTCTGAGTATAGTTCTAAGGATTCAATATTCGCTATCTCCCATTCAAATACTTCCCCTAAAATGTCCTCAAAATCGAAAGGAATTTTTGAACAGTTTGTTACTATTGTGTGTAAATTCTTATCGAATGCTTCTTTTTCTACTCTAAACTTTTCTATATTTTCTTCTGTATTTTTTAATGATTCTTTTAGAGCTATAAACTCATCCTCATTAAATTTTAAGGATATGGTCATATCTACTTTGTTTTTTTCTTGGTTTAATATCTGTCTGAGATTTAAATAATTAATTTCTTCAACCTGAATTCCTTTGAATAACTCTGAATCTTTTAATACACCTTTTGATAGTAGTAATTCAGTGCTTAAAGAATCTATTTTCCCTCGATTATTCGATAAATATTCAGTGATACTATCGATATTGTCATGTGGTATCGTCAAATTCTTTGCACTATAGAAAATATCCCTTTTCAAGTTTTTTCTAGCAGTTATTTTATTCTTTGTATTAATTACTCCAATAACGCACCATGCTATACCAAGAAGGCCAAAAATTGAGATCAATCCAAGAAGCAATAAATCAGGATTAAGAATAGCAGTAAGCACAGGAATCAAAGACAGAATGATAAATATGAAAGAATAATTTCTCCACGTTTTTAATTCTGATTGATAATCTTGGATTGTTTTCATGTCTAAAAGGAAATTATTGCATTTTCCTTCTAATTCACTGAACTCTGGCTTCTCTAATTCCTTTACTTTTTCTGAGCTATTTATAACAATTTCAAGATGATTTTCCAACTTCCTAATTTCCCCAATCTTCTTTACTTCTTCAAGTGTCTCAATCTGATACGTGATTTCATCTTTTTGTTGCTTTAACTGTGATATCTCAACCAAAAATCCTATTCCAGACTGTATTAAATCATTTTTCAGAAAATCTTTAATTTCTGAAATTAAGGTTTTAGCTTTAGTTAACTGAGTCTTTGGTTTATTGAGCTTTTTACGATCTGAAAGTTTGCTTGGAGATGTCATTTCCCTTGTAAGAGCAAATTTTCTTTTATGATTTCTATCTCATCTAAATCAAGACCAATTAGTCGTGGAATAATATCATGATAAAATTCTTGTTCGTCTGTAATCTCACACATACCATCTTTAATGATAAATATATTATCTAAGTCATCGCAGAGGATTTCGGAACAGGATTCAATAGTTTGTTTGCCATCAAAAGAAATTCGGTTCTCATCATCATAGATAACTAGTTCACCAATTGGGTAATCTTCTATTATTTCTTGAGTAACCTTTTTGGCTTTTTTCCTACCCATAAAGAATTTTTGTAAGGCTTCTAAGATAAGAGTCTTTCCTGAGCCATTAGGACCATAAATAACGTTCAACCCATTTTGAAACGTAAGATTAATAGACTCAAGTGGACCATACTTTAGTATATTGAGTGATTTGATTTTCATTGATCCTCTCTCCGGGATACATCTCTCATAGCTTGTATTATTACTCGTTCTAGAGATTCTTTTTCTATTTTTGATTCGCTCTGTTGGATTTCCTCTTGAAACCGCTGATATAATGGATGTTCGAGAATTTTTGTGACATCAATATAGTTGTTTTCAATTTCAATCTTTTCTCGTATTTTTTCAAGTCGTTTACTAAATGCAATTTCATCCATTTTTCCATATCCATTAATTATAATCTTGAACTCTCCATTTTCCGATTCAATTCTATTTACCCACTCTTCCATTTTTCTGAAGATATCTGATTCCTCATCTGGAAATACTTTCACGTTTAAAATATCACGGTAAAATGATCCTTCGAGTATGCATGAGCTAAGGCTGCTAGTTTTCGTGTCCAATAGCGCAATGGTACGTTCTCCAATTTCTTTCCAAGTAATTGAAACAGGAGAACCAGGATATACAAATGTACAATTAGAACTTAGTTCTCTTCTATCGAATTTTGTATGAAAATGTCCTGCTAGAATAAAATCATAATTAAGAGCTTTTAATGTGGATTTATCAATTTCGAAATATTCTTTTTCACGTTCTCCAAAATCATCTTTTGAAAAGCTTATATCTAATGTGCAATGCAAGAGTAGAATATTTAATGAGTCTATTTTTCTATTTTTTCCGAGTTCTGTAAGTAATTCATCAGAAATACGTGATGTAAAAGGAACTCCAACAATATTGACGTTGTTGTCAATATCTAGGGCGTAACATTCAACTGGCTTGTTTATTAAAGCATAAAAATTAGTTCCAAAATCTAGATTACCTTTAAAAACTCGCTCATCATGATTACCAGGAATAGCAATAATAGGAAAATCTAAATTACTAAATAACCTTCTGACATTAGTTCTCAAATTCTCCGCGTCTTGCGGGGATTCAAATAAGTCTCCAGCTATTGTCAAAAGGTCTATATTTTGTTTTTTTGCGAGGTCAATTATCAATTCTAATGTTTTTATTGTTTCTGGATTTTTTTCTTGTAAGTGTATGTCCGCTGTGTGCAGGATCTTCATTACTACCTCTCCTGAAAAAGTTTCGAATTATTATAATTTTGAACACGGTTTTTAGAGATATATAAAGCTAGCTAGAATAAAACTTAGGTTCAAATTAACAACGCAAACATTAAACGTCTTTCACTTGAGTCTTAAGAGATTCTTTTTGAAAAAAGACAACTCCTGAGATGCGATTAGGAATTAAAAGAAATATAGAGCTGGAAGAAGATCATCAACAAAAACCTAGAAATGCTTAAATATACTAAAAGTACCTAAAGATATGTATCGGGTCTCTGTTTATTGTTCTTTCTTCTACAAAAAACTTGGAAGTGATTAAATGGGAAAATATGGATCAGTTACCTTAAAAGCAATAGAATTTATTAGATCTGGCGAAGTCATCTCCCCAGTTGTTTCTTGGAAAGAAGCCTCATGTGAAATTCTTGAATCCACCTCCAGCAGCAAACTCTGAATTAAATCCACAATCGCATTTTGCGTGAAGAAAACTTACCATTATCTCTTCGCTCGGGTTAAGAATGAAAGTATAATAAAGCTGATGATATAAAAGATAGCAATATGATTATTGATGTTTAAAGGTTTAAGAACTCTAATTTTGATAACCAGAGGAGATTGAATGTATCGATAATTGAGGGACAATCTGTTGAGTATGAAATTACCTGTATTCAAAATTAAATGGACTAATAATCCCAAGGATTTTATAAATCAGTGGAGTCAATTGTATAACTATCCTTTGGAAAAACTATATTCTGAAAGAATTCAATTGCACGAATATACAGAGGAAGACATCCAACAACTTTTTATTTGGAAAAATGGTACCCCTTTAAGTAAAAGAAAGGCTGAATCGCTCCAAACTAAGATAATCTGCAAAATAAAATTGATCAATGACCTCAAGAAGCAATTCCGACTTGAATTATTTCGGAGTGAGTTTTCAAATGTTTCTGCGATTTGGAAAATTTATCTATTACATCTGATCGCTCCTGGACTCTATCCAATTTTTGATCAGCATGTATACCGAGCATATCATTACATCCAAAACCAATTAATTTCCGAAATTCCTTCTTCAAATCGTCAGAAAGAAATAGACTACTTTGATAATTATGTCTATTTCTTTAGAAAACTCGAAAAACTGTCAAATTCACCTTCTAAAAACATAGATGAAGCTCTATGGGCATTTGGGAAATTTCTGAAAAGCTTCACTCCAAATCTTGCAGAACTTAGTAGCTAATGATCTGGTATGAAAGGATGATAGATATTCAAGATCAATCGAAGGATTTATCCAAATATCCCGAAGTGAAAACAATGATATTGAGAGTAAGAACTAGAAAAAAGATTGAACTTCTGAACCATGATGATATTAAACTTCTTCTTTTTAATAAATCCATTTTTTAATTCGATCTATATTGTTTTGAAAGACTTACTGTAGATTTTTTTCCCTTATTTTAATTCTTAAATAAAAATTCAGTACTAAAAACGAAACGCTTTCTTTAATTTCCATAGGTGACAGATTGGAATATTTACCAAAAAGAATATAGATGATGTTGTTTTTAATTCATAACTAGATGATGAGGGATTATAATGCTGAACGAATTTTCTAATGACCAGAAAGCAAAAATTGCGAAAGTGATTAATAAACCACCTCAAACTGAGTCCTCTTTAAAGAATTCTATAAGTGTTGAAGCATTAAAATTATTAATAGAGTTGAATTTAGTCAGTGAAATTCCACCTACAGGAAGAGAAAGAGTTAGTCGTTTTGAATTTACAAATGAAACTAAGGGGTTGTTTTCCCAAATTAAAATACCAAGTAGAATTACACGAAAGACAAAACCTAAGAAGGCACCACGAAGAGAAAAACCTAAGACAAGCACGTTAGATATGAAAATACTGGAACCATTAATTCTACAATTGATTTCACCACGTTTTGATGTTTTAGAGAAGAGAATTATCGATTTAGAAAACCTAATCAAATCAAATAACGTGGAAATCAGCTCTACAACGAGATCAATCATTCCTACGATGGATGAGTTTACTCTACACTTGAAAAAGCAATGGCAGGAACTTGATCGTATTTATCGGTGGGGTGGACGGGTTGAAATTCCATTATTACGAGAAAGAACAAGGAATATATCAAGAGACACTTTTGATAATTATTTGTTAGAATTAGAGAAAAAAGGAGTAATAGATCTTCAAGTTGCTTCAGATCCTTCTGTGATTATAAGATCTAAAGATGGAATTAAACATCCTATTCGAGGATTAATCTATTACTTAATTTTTAGAAATTAGAGGAGGGCTGATTATTACTTCGATTACTTGTTATGATAAGATTATTTTAGAAGAACCAAATAGGTTTAAGAAAATTATCATCAACAACGCTTGGGATAAAATTATTGATATAGAAACCGTTAATCAACATATTTCGGATAAAATTTTGCATTTATTGGAAGGTACAAAGGAAAAAACTCAAGTCTTACTCGTGGCAGGCGAACCAGGCATTGGCAAATCTCATTTATTAGCTAGAATTAGAAAAAACGGTGAAATGCGTCGAAACTTCTTATTTGTACAGGTAAGGCCCATTGGCGACTATCAACGGCTCTTCCTTCATATTTATCAAGAGACTTTCATCAGTTTACGACGAAAATGGCCTGATTTCGATTACACTCCCCTTGATGTCATGATCTCCCACATTATTGGAGATGCCATTCTGGCTTTATTAGAGAAAAAACACGAGGGAAAGAGTTATACTAAACCAATAGAATATCTAGTTGAGACGATAAAAAGAGATCCTTTAGAATTATATGATTATTTTAAAAAAAGAACCAAGCTTCTAAAGAGCCTTGAAAAACAGATTTTAAGATATCTATTTGATAGAGACCCTACAATTGATCTTACATTCTGGGAAGTATTATTAAAAACCCTCTATGCAAAACATCGAATGACTGCAATACGCTGGCTGCAAGGAGATGAGCTCTCTGAGGAGGATTTAAAGAAACTCGGAATACCATCTTCAATTACAGATCAAGATCAAGCATTGAGAATTTTATCAACAGTCTTCACTCTTTCTCCCCTTCCAATTCTTCTCTCTTTTGACCAATTAGAATCACTTCATGATCGAACAGGTGACGAATTTGTATTTAGATCATTTTTTGATATTCTAGTTACTTTACATGGACATACGAAGAATTGCGTCATTTTATTATTAATTCAAAGCAGTGTTTGGGATCATCTGAGAAATTTAATACAAAAATCGGCTCAGGACCGTGTACAAGAACATTTTTCGCTTGTTTCTCCTACTAAGAATGAACTTAAACAAATTGTGGAAAGAAGGATGAAATCACTTTGGAAAAACTGTCCTGATGATCCACCCCCCTACTTTAGCTACCCTTTTTCCACGAATTTGATAGAACAGATAGGACAAGATACAGGAAACAACCCGAGATACGTCCTACAGGTATTTGCAGATCAAATTGATGAAATGAAAGAGAAAGGAAAAATTAACGAACCAGGTGCCACATTTACCGTTAGTTCTGAACCTATTGCAGACTCTGTTGTGGAGGAATTCTTAAAGGCGCGAGTCGACGATTTTGTAGCAAATTTTTCGAAGAATAAAGAGAGTTATCCCTCTGGAACCATCGAAAGCTTCCTCCGTGATGTTTTTCGTGATTTAACTAATTCTCTTGCATTAGTTGAAGAACTAAAACAGAAACCTCAGATTGAATTAATAAAATCTTATTCACGACCTCGTGATCTTGATTACATTATTAAGTTTAAAGATTCAAAAAATCAAAAGAAAAACGTTGGAATTCAAGTAACTAACACTGACAATGGAAGAAGCTTCTTCAGTCGAATCGATAATATTCAACGAAAGATTCACTCAAAAGAGATCGATAAATGGGTCCTTATTCGTAACAAAAGTCTCCCGATAAAGGACACATGGAAAAAATCTCATGAATATATATATAGTTTAAGTGATTCAGGCCAAATTAATTTGCTAGATTTCGATACTATTGCAATTTTAATGGTATCCAAAGGTTTATTAGATGCAGCGGGTGCAGGAGACCTATCAATAGGGTCCAGAACTCTTACAAGAGACGAAGTCTTAGCTTACTTAGCAAATTCAATTTTTATTCAAAATGTGGAAATCATTCAGTTATTAAACTTTTCTTATGATATAAAGCTTCCAATGAGAGGACTTCCTCGTCAATTGAAAGAAAAAAAGAAACCCCCGAAGAGAGTGAAGAAAGAAGATACAAAGAAGTTAGAAGAAGAAATCTTACAGATTCTTGAAAATCAACCTATTCTAGCCTCAAAGAAAATTGCAGTTGCCCTGAAGCGCGAACATCCGCAGATTCACTCAATCCTTGATGTGATGGCAAGTACGGGCTCGCTTTCTATTGTCCAACAGACCGATGATGAACTTTATGTGATGATAAAAGCGGAAGATGTATTTTAATGGTTCCAAATTGGAAAATTTCCGTTTCTAAGATTAAAACAGCCAGTCATTGTCCTCGACAATACGTTATAGCAGACAAATACAAAAAAAATGTTTATTCTTTTAGGGGATATGGGATTTCAATTGGTAATACTGTCCATTGGATAATGGAAAAGTTTGCACAAAAAGCGAGAACTTCTTCGCGGTTTGTAGATCTGATAATAAAAGAAGGAGCCGTACAGAGCTTTAATAAAGGAGCTTACAAGATTTATCAAGATAAAATGAAAAAGTTGGAAGTTGAAGAGGGAAATATCGAGAAATTAAACCTTGTGTGGGAACTGGTGAAAGGTGCCATATCTGAAATGGCTAATACATTTGAAAAATACTTTGAAGAGGATCCAAGTTATTCAAAAACTAGTAAAGACCAAATTATTGAAGCGATGCAAAAATTTTTCCTCGCAACTGAATGGTCATTCAAAATCCAACTCAAAATGAGCAATAATAAAGAGGTAGTGATTTCAGGACGATTAGACTGGTTAACCATTGACCCAACAACTAACGAGGCTATAATTTGGGATTTTAAAACCATTTCACCTGTTAATTTCGAGATAGACATTCAACAAGCTAGTCTTTATTCCTTAGCGATAAAGGAAAAGTTAGGTGTGAACACTAAGGCAGCAATTTTTTACATATCGATTTCTGGGGTTGAAAAGAGAATCATTGAAGGTGAAACCTTAAAACAGGTGCAACAAACACTTATAGCTAATCTAGAAAAGATCTATCAATGGTATAAAGGGGAAGAGACTCCACCTCCTACAACTGACATTGATTATTGTAATTGGTGCAGAGTAGCTGATTTCTGTCAAGAAAAGTTTGGAAAAAACCCATATGTTCCTACCATGGGTGTAAAGTGGAACGAATTCCAAATAATACATGAAAAAACTAAAAAACGAAGAGAAACACTGAAAAAACTTGGCCGAAAGCTAATCGCACGGCAAAACACAAGAAAAACTCCTCTAGAGCACCCCACAGATAATTTTTTACTTGGAAAAATTTCCTCTAGTGAGGAAAAATACGAAATCCATCCGATGGTGTTCAACAAACATGCAGCAATCCTTGGCGCCAGTGGATCTGGTAAAACTGTACTAGGAAAACGAATCATTGAGGAAGCTCTGTTCAAAGGTTATTCAGCTCTTCTTATCGACCCTCAGGGTGATCTATGTTCTATGATTCTCCCAGAGAAAGCAAATTCACCATACGCAAGTCTAATTAAAGATCTCAATTGGTGCATCTATACTCCTGGCTCAGAAAAGGGAACAAAACTCTCAATTAATCCGCTGGAAACACCCTCAAGAGAGCTATTAACTGATCCAGATTATTGTAATGCCCTCCTCGATAACACATCTTCACTCATTCTTATGATCATTGGTGTAGATTTAAAGAGAATACCCCCCGAAAAAGCCCTGTTAGAGTCAATTATTCTAGAAAGCTGGCTTCAAGGAGAACAACTTAGTTTCGCCCTATTGGCACAAAAAGTCGAAGAATCTAAACAAATTACAAGCGTAACAACACACGAACGAGTAGCAACAGAATCATTAGTAAGTAAGCAAAAGAAAAAGCAATTAGCTAGGAATCTTTTCAAAGTAGCAGTTGGTACTGAGGGAGCGTTCTTTATTGGGGGAGAATCTCTCCATCTGGAGAAATTGGTAGATTCTCCTTCGCTTTTCATTGTTAATTTGGCTAGTGTAGGTACTGATCCAACAAGACGTCAACTTGTCGTATCGTGGATTTTACGCTTGGTGTACGATTGGATCTTGACTCATCCCCAGCGAATCCAGGATAAAATTCGATTTTTCCTGTATATAGATGAGGTGGCGCAATTTTTGCCCCCCTATCCGAGGAATCCTCCATCAAAGAAAATGTTAATGTTGCTATTTCAACAGGCACGTAAATATGGGGTTTCATGCCTAGTAGCTACCCAATCTCCCGCATCTATTGATTATAAAGCATTAGATAATGTATCAACGATGTTTATTGGAAAAATTCAAACAGTACAGAGTCGAAGAAAGCTCCAATCCTTCTTGGAACCATATGGGGAGCAGCTAGCTAAACAACTCCTTACTCAATCACAACAATTCCAAGCTGGTGAGTTCATCGTTACAGGAATTGGATCCCCTACGCTTTTTAAGGTCGATCGGTTACGTTCTAAGCATTTGACATTGTCTTTGGATGAGATAGCTCGAAAAGGTTAGTTTTTTTTTAAATTTCATTACAGAATTTTGAAGTCAAAGAGCGCATTGTCGAAATCAGGAATAATAAAATAAAAATAAAAAGTGGATTTTTAACTAAAGTATGTATAAAGGTTGACTTCAGGATAATTCATAGTTATTGGTTTTAATTAACTCAACTAAAACATAAGCAGACAGTAATGCATCATCCATTGCTCGATGGGTTTGAGTTTCAATTTTTACAGGATTATTTTTGCATATAGTACGATAGGCAATATCTAAACGTGGCCATTTGTACTTTTGGTAAAAACCAGGTAATTGACAAATTGCAGCAGAAGCTATCATAATACAATTACAAATATCATGTACAAACTCATCTAAGTTCCATGGAGAACAACATAAGAACTTAGTAAAATCATATTCAACATTATAACTGGTAATAAGTGTATCTCTGACCAGTTCTCGAACTTCTTTCACAACTAATTTTAGAGGTTTGGCATTTTTTACTCTATCCAAAGTAAGGTTCGAATTCCTGAATATCCAAGCATTTCTTTTCCTATAATCCCATGAATTAACTTCATATCCTACTATTGATTGGTAAACCTCTTTTACTGATTTCTCTTCAATATCAACCATACAAATTGCGATTTATAATATAACATCAGCTGGATATCCATCTAAGCCAGTTGTTTCTGTGTCAATAACATAGATTTCCTCCATATGTCAAGCTCCCTTTAATGTAATACTTTCTATATCTTTTATTACTACTTCCTCAAATTATAATTCTGTTGGGACTACTTGGCTATTTAACCAGTGTTCATATATCATAGTCATTGCTAAAGTATCTAATTCACAATATCTTAATAATCCTTGAATAATATCATTTGTTTCCTGTTCAGAAATATCACTATACTGAAGTTTACCATATGCAGTCATTGCCGCTCCACCTTCTTTGATATCAAGAATATCTTCACCAATTGGTGGAAGCAGCACATATGGATTTTTATACCGTTTAGAGGATTCTTCTTTCTGTATCCAAATTATTCCTTCAGGATAATTAGTACCAATATAGGGTTGAGAATACTTCTGTTTTAAGAAGTCACTTGAATTGATTACTGCGCATAAGACATCTTTAATGCTGTTTGATCCTTTCATTAAAGGATGATAGTAATGATCCTTCACTAAAATTAGCATGTCGATCATATTTCTCTCTCCAAACTTCTCTACCTTCCCCTCCTTCCATTCAGTTATTGTTCGAATCCATTCCATTAATTCACTGGCATCAGGGATTATTTCTTGATCATCAGTTAATTGATCATGAATAGTATTAAGGACCATGTTTTCATAATGACTATATCGGAATATTGTGCCACTATCATGTGATAAAATTCCTTTTAATTTCCGAACAAATTCATAATTAGGAAACACACCTGCTTCTTCATTAATCCATTCCCCAGAATGGGTTAGATAACCATCTTTATTAAGAGTATGAATCGAAAATTGAAATACGATTAACTCATACGGTCTTCTTCCCTTATTATATGGAAGAGCTACTCTTGTAGTCTCGAAATCAATGAAATGTAAAGGATAGTTGAACTGCTTTAATCTTTCTGATAATTTCTCATCAATGAAACCTTTCTCTTCAGGGTTAGATACTGTCTGTTGAATTTGTAGTTTTTGACGTGGGTTTAATTTTAGAGCATCTAAGTCAATATTATTGAGAAAATAGATACCATCCTCAATTAATTCCTGAAATTTGCGGTAATTCCATAGATCAAATATATGGGGTTCAAAAAATCGTTTATCATCCCAATTTAAGACATTTTTCCAGCATTCAATATATCCACTCTTCTCATTAGTTTGTAAATCACTCATCTGGACTCTATATTCACAATTCTTACATTTCGCTCCAATAACAATCGGATACTTTTTATTCTCTTTGCAATAAGTAGAATATTCTCGGATTCTTTGAAAAAAATCTTTCTTTTCTTCATCTGATTTTTTTGAGGGCTGGATATCTTCTCCTTTCCCTATAAGATCAATAAATTCTTGAACAGGTATTTTAATTAAGATCTCTTCTCCTAAATCCTTTTTTGTAATATTAGGGGTTGCATAGGTAATCAAAATACGATTGTGTTCATCACGATTTATTTTAATTAATTGATTTAAACCATCAATCGATGATTGTTTAGATGTATCTGCTAGCATGAGATATGGAGTGATTGTATATTCTGGATAGGCTTGGGACAAAACAAATGTTTGAAAAGCAGCATCATAAAGGTATTTTTTCCATCCAGATCTGATAAACCCTTTATTTGTAAGAAATGAATCGTCAGTTGAATCAATTGATTTTGACTTTACTTCAATCAAATCTAATTTTTTTCTTTTTTTTATCAGTATATCGATTCTTGCAAAACAGTTATCGTGAACAACCGAAGCTTCATATATTGTAATATCAGAATTTTCATCTATTTTTCTTGCTGTTTCTTCTATTGCTTTCGTTCTATCAGGTATATGCAGATTATGTCCGTTTGGGTGATATAATCTAGCTAGTTCTTCCACCTGAAATCCACCCTCTTGTAAAGCTTTATAGAATTCGTTTTCTTCAGTTTTATCAGCATATTCTGGATTCGATGCATAATACATCTTTGTAGGACATTCAATTGCCTTAATAAATAAGTTTTTAGACAGATACTTAGAATTTGATCCTTTCATTCTTTAATTACCTCCTACTATGCCCATTTAAAATCATTTAGCTATAACTTCGCTAAATTATCTTATTCTATAGATTATCGAAAAAAGCTTTTTTCTGATGAAAACTAAAAAGATTTAGTCATTGAAGATCTCATTTATTCATGATTATTTTCTCGTTAGGCTATTAATTATTTTTACTTTTGCGATAATTAATAAATTCGTCTATAATTTTCTATGAGATCGATATAATATACGAAGAAATCTTTTTCGCAAATTCCTCTCTATCTTCTCCAAAATTAAGCATTTCTTTAAAGATCATGCTTAATGATTTTCTGAACTCCGTTTCCTTAGAATAAAGAAGAGGCTTTTCTAAAATCTTAAAATATAAGTTTAAAAATTCCTTTAACAATTCATCGTATACAACACCTTTAGAGTCTTCAAAACGAGCTTTAAATTCATTTATTAGAATTTCTGTAGTTTTAAGTTGGTTTTGCTGCTTTCTTTCTCGTCGCGATTTCCATACTTGATATATAATTGCAATTAGCGGAAGGAAAGTTCCCAAATTGATTATCGTATCTAAACTAATCTCTTGAACCATATTCTTTCACCTATCATTCTCTCTAATCCCTTGAAAAATCTAAATTTCTTATTTTATTTCCTCTCTTTTTCTGTTAACCAATTATCTAGAGGATGGATTACTTTTTTAAGTTTTGCAGAGTTGTTAGTTTGAGGATATTTTAAGAGAAGAATTTAAGTTTGGGGTGAATTTATTGGTTATTAAGATTGGAGAATTAGATTCTCAAATTTTAGAGGATGTAGAGAGTTACTTCACGAACTTACAAGGGTGGGGTTCTTTATTTGTAAATGATCCAACTGATGAGGAATCCATCAACCGAATAATTACTGAATACGAGGAATTAGATAAAAAATTTGTTAATTTTAACAAAGATGCATTAAATAACTTGAACAACTTTGATAATATGCTCCTATGGGGGAGAAGAGGAACAGGAAAATCAACGTATCTAACTAAATCCTTTTTTCATCAAATTTACAACTTTAAAAGAAATAGAAAATTTGTACCTATATTTATTGACTGCAATCTTTTATTTAAGCTGGATTTAGAGGACAGTTTATTAAATATTTCATATTTTTATGCCGGTTTAAAATCGCAGATCGTTAAATCGTTATTGTTATTTCAAAAAATTATATCTCATGTCAAAAAGAAAAAGTTGTCAGAATTAGATGAAGAAGATTTAGATTATATCAAGTTTGAGGACTTGGATCTAGAATCTGACGATTTTCAATTTGAATCTGAGTTTATAACAAGAAAAAATTATGATGTTTTTCTTGAAAGCTATTCTAAAAGGTTATATGAAAACATCCAGAAAGAAAAACCAATTAACTTTGATAGCATACATAATTTTTTGACTGATCTACAAAGAAAATGGAAAATCAAGGGCTTTATTTTCTATATTGATGAAGTATCTGAATTTTTTCTTGCTAAGGGGTATTTCAAAGATAGTGTGCGAAATTATTTTCTTGAGTTTTTATCTGAATGTATTCCAAATTTACGAAATTTATTGATATTTAAATTAGTGCTGTATCAGGAATCAGATTTTGAGCAATTACAATCTGGGTCACCTGATAAATTTAGGATTCACAGGAAATATTTCCAACCATTCGCTAGGCTTGATTTATTTAATGAAAATAAATATTTTGGACTTAGAATAGGTTCAAAAGGGCCCGCTATAAAGGTTCAGTATGAATCAGACTTAAATCTTCATTTGATAGCTATTTTCGAAAAAGCTTCAAGTGAATGGCAGAGAATTTTCGATAATTTCCAACGAAACCAGCAATTAATACTCAAGTATTTAAGAGAGAGTACTGGTGGCACTATGCGAGAATTAGGGTTCATAATTTCCGAGGCAATCAAACAATCAAAAGAAAATAAAAAAAAGCAAAATTCGGTTACTATTCCCAATTTAAGAGCAGCTTTGATAGCTCATTATAAGAAAATAAAAACCTCGTTATTAACAGAAGAAATAAAGATTATGGAAGAAATTGTGAGCTCAAAAAAAGCCGACAACGATCCTAATATACCTTATTTTGTTGATAGCATTAATACTTCAGATTATAAGCCTCTTGATGAAAGAAAGGTTGAAAATATATACAAACAAAAATTCTTGATTGATCTAGAGCAAGCATTCCTAGTAAATATGGTATCTATGCTTAAAACAAAAGGCGAGACGGAAAATATCTTCGTATATCATCCCGGATATGCTTTTTTCAATACATGGAGTGATAGCGATATTAAATTCAATAGTGCACATTTAAGGCATCCTACAATGCATATTGCCAAATTCATGAAAAATAAAATGTTATTTTTCGAATATTTCGAGAGTTATACTAATGAAATAGAGAAAGAAGAAAAATCAATAAAAGAAAATTATTTTGAAAGTATAAAAAAAGCATTATTGGCAAAAGGTGAGAGTCTTACAACTATTGAGAGATTTATTCTTCCAGGTTTAAAAAATCAGTCAATCTATGGCATTAAATCTTATTGTGATGAAATAGGCGTTGAAATTATACCTGAAACAGATCAGAAGGCTAAGAAAGTAGAAATTCCAATCTCGGTTGATGAAACTGATAAGGATAAATGGTTTGAAGCATATTTACGAAATGCCCGTCAAAAATTAATACGAACTCAATATCTGAAAGACTATCTGAAAATTCTAGAAATAATACATCAAAGAAAACAGGCTTCTTTTGAATCCATATGGGAACAATTAAATGTAAGTTATCCGATTAGACAGAAAAAGTATTTCATCAATTTTCTCACAAAGAAGGCACTAATAGTTGAAGAACCAGAGGGTACATTTAAGCTTCAAACATAATATTAAGGAAATAGAGAAATTGGTGGGCAAAAGAATTGCAGGAGATTACTATATTCATAGGATGTATGTTAGTAAATTAAGTGATGAAACTAATTCTTTATTTGTTTCTGCAAAAAAGAAATTGTCTTCAGAACAAGATAGAAATTGGAATATAGTTAAGATTAATCTTAGAAAGAAAAGAGTTTCCTTCTTGGTATATCCATCATTTGATATAGAGGCTCACCCCGAATTAGAAATGAGTATTAGCATTAATCTCTCCGTTTCACCCCCTAGTGTAAGGGAAACTAAAGGAAGAGGATTCATTCTGCATAGAAAGGAACTTTTCGTAAATACGGATTATAATCACTATTCATTATTTGCAGAATTTACGAAAAATGAAGAAAAACTTGGACTTCTAGATTCAAAGGCCCTCTTTAAAGGGGAAAAACTTGGGACAATAATGGGTCGAAAACATATCTGGGAAGAGTGGCTTAAATTCAAAGGAGTCAAAATTAAAGATCATTATATTATCCGTGAAAGTTAGTAATACTTAGTTAATTATTCGTAAAAATCACCTAGATCTTACCAACTATCAATTTCTAGATGCTAAAGAATATCTAAATTAAATTTCAACAAATATTTCAAGTATTCAAAGAAATTTATATACAAATTCAAATATTCCTATACTAATTGACTTTATATTTAAATACAACTAAATTAAAATATACGAAATAAGCTCTAAATCCATTAAAACATTGTCTAGCAACTATACAATGTGCATTACTTTGATTATAAAAACCAGGAAAAGCATCATCTATTAGAACAATAACATATTAAATTTAAAAAAGAATCAAAAGATTTACATATAGATTCAATGCTCAGGTATTCAAATGCATAAAGTTATCCTGGTAAATGTAAAACTATCGACTTAATATATTAAACAATGGAGCTAAAGAAATAGGAAGTAAAAATGCGTTTTGAAATCCTGGAATATTATTAGAGTGTATTAGTATGGAATCAATATTTATCTTAATAAGCTTCGTTGAGAATGAGAATAAGAAGAAAGATTTACACTATTTAGTAGGTAAGCATAAAGAAGCAATAATTGATATGGATATTAGATTATCTGGACTGTCAAAAGAAGAAAGCAAGGATTTTAAACCTTGGCTAATGGTAGAAAATAATACACGGGGAATATATCTGATAAATAAGATTTGCCGTAAATTTGATCCGTGGGTATCGTTTTGGTTACAAACACCAGTTTATCCACATCAAATACCGCTTGAAATAAAAGGGGTGTCAAAATGGGGTCCAAAAGTAGAAAAAATGAAGTTGAAGATAATTTAAATCATAAAATTCGTGATTTTATAACAAAAGATGTATTTATTGTCTTGAAAAAAGATACTAAAGCATCAGAAAAAGAAGCTGAGTTATTAATAGATGACTTTGTTAAAAAAATGGAATAAGGGTTTTTTATGGATTCATGGGAGCTAATTCTTGAAAATATTGGATGTTTCAATGGGGAACACTGCTTCAGATTCGAGACTGGTACCAATATCATAACGGGGCCAAATGCTGCTGGAAAAACGAGTTTACTAAATGCATTTCAATTATTATTGCCTAAATCATCAAATCAGGTTGAATCTCACTATTTAAATTCAGCTTATTTAACTGGAAAAGTGCAACTGAAGAATGGGGATAAAAAATATTCTGTGAAATTAGTTAGATCATCAAATGGCGCCGTTTCCATTCAAAAAAAGCAATTATTGACAGATAATGAATTTGCAAATGATTTAGTGTTTTTATCTGACGACCATAAGCTCATGGATGCCGTCATCAAAGGAGATTTCACTATTCTGAAGAATTGGTTTGTGGATAAGACCGACTTAATCTATTATGAAAAGGCTTATGCAATCTGTTCAAAACTGGATACTAAATACCGAAATGAAAAGGATAGTGAGTCTAAACACCTATTAGCAAAGAAACATAGTCTGAAAAAAGAATTAGAATCGGTAAAAAAGGATATTATAGAGAGAAAATCAATATTTGAGCAATTTCAGCTTGCAGGCATTTCAGAAGTAATGAACCAAGAAAAAATAGAAGAATATCAATCAGTTTCAAAGAATTTAGAAGGAAAAAAGACTAAGCTCAATAGGTTTCTACATGACGAAAGAGATTTAAGAGCCCTTATACCTGAAATACAGAGGAAAAAAACAGAAAGAGAACTAGAATTAACAAAAATTGGAGAAGAATTTAGTTCTGCAAAGGAACGTATCCCAAAAATCAATGAGGTCATTGAAAACCTTGATATCCAAATATCAGGGAAAGAAAGAGAATTAAGGAATATAAGAAATAAAATAGTGGATTCCGAAAAACTAATCACAAATTATCGTAAGACTCTGGCCGCTGGTTCGAATGAGTGTTATCACTGCGGATCAATTATTTCACAAGAAGCTCTTACTAGTAAAATTTCTAGCGCAGAAAATGATAAGATCATTTTTACTGGAAAACAAAGCATTCTTGAAAGCGATATCACTGAATTGAAAGGTACGAAGAGAAAATACGCAAATGAATTACAGAATCTTAAAATTGGACTTCCAAAAGAGCAAAAAAGCATTAAAAAATTGATTCAGACCTTGAAAAACGATATAACTCGAAAAAAGAACAATTTAAAAGCGATTCAAGATTCTATTGCTGAGTTACGAATAATAAACAATGAACTAGAAGAAAAACACCAAAAACTTCAGGCTCAAATCCTAGCTAAATCAGAAAAAAAACAAGAAATTATGAACAAAGAAAGAGAATTAAAAGGAGAACTTGTTCAATTAGAGAGAATTTTAAAGGATTTGGAAGAAAAATTAAGTAAAAATTCAGCAAAGATGTCCTGGTTAAATGTACATAATATCCGTCGCAGAAACATAAAACAAATTTTATTATTTTTACAAAATAAAATTGTATCTATCCAAGATAATATCTTAAACACAATCAATATTCACCTTGGTACAATGCTAAAAGAGCTCAATATTGCTGGAATAAGAGAAATAAAAATTGATGATAGCTTTAACATTAAAATAACGCGAAATACTGGGATATCTGGTGAGTTTAAAGAGCTTTCTGGCTTTGAAAGGAGATTAATTGCGTTATTCGTAGGTTTTTCAGTAAAGAACGCTTTTTTAGGAAATTTTCCCCTATTTATAATTGATGAATCGTTACATGCTGCTGATGATGAACGATTTCATGCTCTAATCGACTATATCGGGAAAAATGTTGGCCTTCTTATAGTAACAAGAGTGAGTAGAGAAAAATATCAAGAAGGAGCTCTAATTAATCAAGAAAATATAATATTCCGGGGAATTAATTGATGAGAGTGTTTAAATGGTGTAAAAAGTGCAAAATTCCTCTCATTCAGCCTGAATGTGGTAATTATTTAATTGAAAAAGAAAAAGCACAGCCAAGTCAGCGGATAGAAAAACATTCAGTTGTCGACTTTATTTCAAGGATAAAACCAGTAGGTAACAAAGAATATCAAATGTATAAGGAATTATATATCAAGAAAAAATCTGAGAAAACATGGAATGAAAAAACGAAAAGAGATTTAGGAGCAAGATTTCCAAAGGTTTTATATCGTAGTCGTAATTACCTGTATTCAGAAATTTCAGAAGGTACACCTCATTTCAAGCTTGTTTTAAAACAGAATGATAAAGAAGATGCTGATTGGAAATTAACAAATCGTTTATTGGATTTAGATGATATTTTTAGTCAATCTAGGATTATTCGCTCTGAACTTAATTTTAAGGAACATTTTTTGGAAAATTCAGCATACCTAGAAAAATTAATCGTAGGGAATTCCAAACGACTTGAATCTTTAGAAATACAAGCTATTAAATTCATAAAGAAAGTAGTGGAAAAGAAAAAAGGTAGAGAAATTTATACTTCCTTTAGTGGGGGGAAAGATAGTGCTGTAACCGCTTATCTTGTTAATCTTGCCTTAGGTAAGAATAGATTACTGTTTTCCAATACAGATATTGAGTATCAGGAAACCTTAGATTATATTGATTTAGTGAATGAACAATATAAGGAAACCTTGGGTGATGTAATTGAAGTTAAATCACCAAATGATTTTCTAGATCTGTGTGTAAAGTTAGGACCTCCTAGTCGGACAATGCGCTGGTGTTGCTCAACACAAAAAGCGACACCTGTAAACCAATATTATTCCACTCTTTCTACTGATGTTGTAAGTTTTGACGGCATAAGAAGAGATGAATCAAACTTAAGGGCTGAATATCCAAGACAACATCAGAATACAAAACTTCCTCAGCAATATAGCGCGTATCCTATACTTGATTGGTCTGAGCTTGATGTTTGGATATACACATTATGGCGAAAGATACCAATTAATCCTCTATATCAAGAAGGTTTTGCACGGGTAGGTTGTTGGGCTTGTCCAAACAACGGTCTATTTGATACATATTTATTCGAGAAAATAAGGCCCGAGAGAGCGAGAATCTGGGAAAATGAACTTGTTAGGTTTGCAAAAAAGATTTCTGAAGAACAAGACCACCAATACGGTGCTGATTGGATATGGGATAGTGTCTGGAAAGGGAGACGTGTTAAGTATCATAATGAAATAGTTGGTAATATTACTCAATCTGATCAGATAGATTTTGACATAATGGAAACGGAAAACACTTTTACGAAAATCAATGATGACTTTGCTGAAGAGGAAAATTTCGATTATGAGGGAAATCCTTGTACAAAAACAACTCAAATGGTGATATCTTTAGAAAGCGAACTTTCAAAGGAATCATATGAATTTCTAAAAATATTTGGATCATCGAACAGGAAAAAAATAGGATCTCGCATTCTTGTAAAAATTCAAGGAAAGAGAATTATTGTTGAATATTTTGAGAATTCAAAGAAATTAAAATACCAAATTCTTGCAAAGGACAAAAATGAGCGATTAATTTTGCGTAATCGGCTAATCCGACAGATTAACAAGTCTTTAAACTGTTTAAAGTGCGCTGCCTGTGTTGGAGCTTGCCCAAATGGAGCAATAGTAGTCGCAGATAATGAGTTTAGAATTAATTTAGAAAAATGTTCTAGCTGTTTAAGATGTACTTCAGCGGAATTTTTAAGGATGGGGTGTGTTGCACTTCATTATAAACCCGATAGACGTCTGATTAATCGAAAGGTTCTAAATGCAACATTAAATAAGAAACAAGATTTATTAGCAAATGTAAAACCCGAATTGTTAGACGTACAAACCCCACCGTGAATTATATGCCCTTAGCAAAAAAAATCGGTTATATTCCATCATCTATTAACTTCGTGAACAAGAATTTTGAGAATATTAAAGGATATATTGACTTAGTTGAGCTACAAATATCTCATCTAATGGTTAATGATTTTGAAAGAGTTGTTCGACGTTATATTAGTGAAAAGGATGTAAAAGGATTTCTTGATACAGGAGGGGCATTTAATTTCTCTCTTATATTACCTGATGAAAATAACAATCAAAAGCTATCGAATTCATGCTCACACGAATCGTATTTCTCCCAATTCATTAAGGTATTCTCTGAAAGTCGTTCCTTGTTTAATGATATTATTCAAAACATAATTTTACCAATACCATTAGATTATTTAGTCTCCACAGATAAACTAAAACAGAATTCATTAATTTCATTCTTAAAAGACATTTCTATTAATTCTCCTGACCTTTGGGGAAAAATTCTCTTTGATTATCAAATGAAAAGTCGAGATTTCACAGGAAAGCAGTATTTTAAAACCATAAAAGATTTTGAGATAAAAATAGGGGATACTAATTCAATAATTCCTTCTTGCTGTTTTAATATCCCACATTTGTATGATTTAATGGGAAAAAATGAGCTTTTATTCTTATTTAGAGCGATTAGAGATTCTGGAAGTAAAATAAAAGAATTCTATATAGCAGATATAGTCCCACAACAAAAAACTGAAAAAATGAAATACCTTCCAGTTGGGTCAGGTAAAATATCATGGTATCCATTTCTAACCTTTTTTAAAAAATCAGACTTAATATTTCTTGTTAATGGGGATATAAAGCCTATAAAGCAGAGTTTTGCGCATTTGGGAGATATTACGATCAAACGACGAACAAAAACCAATGGGAATGGTATCATATCAGGCTTTTTTTTTACTCGAGGAAAAAAATCTTTTTTTCAGTCTTCTCCAGGGACCAAATTGGCTTTAAAATACCTCTTGACCGAAAAATTAGATGTGAATAGTATATTGGATTTAGGTTGCGGGAATGGAAGGAATTCTTATTACTTAGCTAGAAATACTGGAGCTAAAACTCATCTAATTGACGTTGATCGGGATTTATTGAATTATACAAAAGCATTCTTCGAAATTTTTGACACACCTTCTCCAGATATCGATATAATGGACTTAGAGAATCCTGATATTACTGTATTTGATAGAAAATACGATGTGGTTCTATTAAGTTATGTGATGCAGAATATTAATCCATCTAGTTATTTTCAATTAATGGAATTGTGTAGGAAGAAAACACGAAGAATTTTCATATTCGAAATCTATGTGAACAAACAAGTTTATCCTGAAGAATGTGTAACGAAACGAGGAGAAACTAGCTGGTATGGCTTCTCTAGGGAAGAAGTTTTCGAATTATTTGAATCTTTCTTCGACATTCTAGCGTGGAAAATAAAGAAAGGGAAAAAGAATCCTTTAATCATCTCTTTGGTAGGATTACCAAAAATTAATGTCATAAAACCGAAAGAAATTAATTTTAAATACAAGAATGTACCCATTATTGACTATAATACTATCAAAGTTAGAACTGAGAAAGAAAAATCTCTTCCAAAGAAAAAGAAAATCAATTTTAAGGAATTTGATGACTCACCTTACTGGCTGAAACTTTCTTCCCATTTGCTTGCTACAGGAGTTAATAATAACCAGTTAGACATTCTACAAAAAAAACTAAAATTAACTATTCCAAGAAATAATATTGTAGCTCCAAATTATTTAGGCGCTTCTATTTTATTAGTTGCACGCGCTGAAAAGATACCTATCCATTTACAAGAACTAGTGAAAGTTCTAGAAACATCAAGGAAAGAGCTTTATAGTGCATTAAAAAAGATCCAAAAGAAAAAAAAGCTTCGATCCACGCCACCTAGCCTATATCCTTTTTTTGATAGATACTTAACAGTCTTAGAATTAAAGAAACTGATTAATAGGCCTGTTAAGGATATTCTTAATGAAATTACGAGTAAATATGATTGTAAGACCCTAGGGTTGCCTCATATTTCAGGATTAGTTTTAGCACTTAATGTTTCAAGATCTCTTGGAACCCCTATCGATCCGAATAAAATTGCTAAAACACTGCATATTTCGCCTTCTACAATAAGAACTAAGCTTAAATCACTTGAAGCTATTAGAATTAAATAAATTATCGAGATGGTTTGTATGGATTCCCAGAAATTCCGTGATACAATCCCACTTTTGCGTAATCATAAGGAAATTGTCTACTTAGATTCAGCAACAACTACATTAGTTCCAGATGGCGTGTTACATAAGATGAACGACTTTTATCAAAACATAGGTGTAATACCAAATCGTGGAGCTTATGATTTAGTCATTGAATCTAATAAAATCCTTAATAACACTCGAAAAACTGTTAGTGAGTTCCTAAATGTGAATACTGACCGAATTGCATTTACCAACAGTACTTCACATGGATCTGCAACAGCAGCAAGCCTTGCAAAGTTAATTAAAGATGATAGAGTTATATTTGCTAGTAATCTACATAATTCATCATTCTTGAACTGGTACCGAATGGCAAAAACAAGTAAATCCAAGATTGAATTTATAGAACTAGAGACTAATGGACAAATTTCTTTGAGTGATCTAGAATTAAAATTAGCATCAACCGTTAAAGGACGGACTTTTGTCTTGTTAGATCATTCACCAATGGGGTTTGGAACATTATTACAACTTAATGAGACTTCAAATATAATACATGAGAAAGATAATGCCTATCTATTTTTAGATGCAACAAGAACAGCTGGTTTCATTGATATCGATATCAAAAAACATCAGATAGATTACCTTGTGTGTCAAGGCCAGACAACTTTGTTCGGGCCTCAAGGGATAGGATTAGTTGTGTTTCCGAAAATTTTTCCTGGCGAACCTCATTATATTGGATCAGGATCAATTAAATCATGTTCGAAAAATGGATATATCCTCTCGGATCAACCAAGCTTTATAGAAACTGATGGAGCTAATATTGCTGGGATTATAGGATTAAAAGCTGGAATAGAGATAATAAATGATATATCTAAGAGGAATATCAGGAATCATTGTTCAAAATTAATGGGGATACTTGTAAGTGAATTAAAAGGATATAATACTTTAAATCTTTATTCTAATGAGTTAGATATGAATTCAGGATTGTTGGGATTTAATGTTGAAGATATGAATTGTCATGACATCGCTTTTTATCTCAATGAAACAGGTGATATTTATGTGAGAGCAGGAGAACAGTGTACACACCTAATTATGCAGGAATTAGGATTAAATAAGAATTTTGGACTTGTTCAAGTCTCATTTAGTTACTATACATCTGAAAATGATATTAGAAGATTCCTGATTAAACTTAAAGAAATAATAGAAGTGTAATTTTTATTACAAATTATTGCAACAATTCTAGTGACATGTAAAAAGTTATTTTGATATAATAGAATTACAGGAATAATCAATCTATAAGAAATCAAACAATTTTCTCTTTTTAGATGCTACAAGAACAGCAGGTATACTAGATTGATTATCTAGTATGTTAAGGTCATATAGGCCTATTCGGTCCGTATGGAACAGAAATTCTCATTTTTCCCGAAAATTCCGAGGGAGAGGCCTTTTATATTGATTCAGGGTCAATAATTTCTTGTTGTAAGTAGGAATAACAATTGGGAGGGAAATCAGTTTGCGTTGAAACGTATGGAACAAAAACAGGGGGATTGATTGGGTTACAAACAGGAATTGAGTTAATTAGATCAATTAGTAGGCAAAAAATCAGAAGACATTCCTTAAAAATTACTGAAAATTTTAATAGATGAATTTATTACTCATGAAAATCTGGTTCTTTATGGTAAAGAGGACGCGGACCCTCGAACAGGACTTGTTAGTTTTAATATGAAGAAGATGAGCTGTCATGATGTCACGTTTTTTTTGGGTGAAGTAGGGAAAGTTTTTGTTCGATCGGGGGAATTAAGCAGTCATTTATTGATGAAAGAAATATATTTATTCTGAAAAAAAGGATTAATACAAATTTCATTACATTATTATGACACAAAAGGAGATATTGAAAGAGTAATCGAAACAATAGATGAAT
>SDBT01000984.1_pt1 | contig 48246 bp, 123 predicted proteins | sample 2277101 | NCBI WGS metagenome assembly SDBT01 (sample SAMN10404973, study PRJNA504765) | marine sediment metagenome | isolation source: marine sediment core GS10_PC15, 103 cmbsf | place: Arctic Ocean: Southern Knipovich Ridge | collected 2010 | reverse complement strand
TAATCCTAATTTTTCTTTTAAAATTAAAATACATTCTTCGTTATTATTTATTATATTCATTAAACGAGTAGAAGCTGGTTTTAATATCTGATTTTTATCTACATCATCCTTAATCTGTTCTTTAGTTCTTTCTTGTAAAAGTTCTCTATAGACAAGCGATTCAAGCAGTTGTATATCACTAAGAGAGTCGATATGATATATTTCTTTATATTTTTTAAACTTTCGTTGTGCTATACGCTTTTCGTTATGTGTAAGTCCTGTTCCTTTAAAAGCTTGCAAATTCTTACTATTTGCCATAAATCTCCTTACAAATAAAAAAAAACCTCAAATTGAGGCTGTTAAGAACCATCACGTGCTAAAAATATATTAGTATATAATAAGACAGATTTTCCCCTCATATCCACTCCCTCTACTATAAGTATACCACATAAAATGCTCCGTGTCAAGTCTAAAACACACTTTTTTTAAATAAAAAAAGAAGCCCATATAGAAATATGAGCCTCTTTTTCTCTAACTTCTTATAGTTATTAGACTTATAGATTATCCACCAAAAAGCTTTCCAACTACTCCAAATAACCATTCTTTAATCTGACCGACTACTTCGACAACTTTTCCTAATATCTCTATAGATTTGCCAAGCAATACCTGGATTTTATCAATTAAATCTAAACTGATAACTCCTTGAATCAATTCTTTAATTCTTGCAAGAATATTTTCTAACATGTTAGTTACCTCCTTAGCTAAGATTAACATCGATGTATCTATTTCTTACCTTACAACACTTCATATTCAAATTGATACCATTTTCCAATGGTTTTTAATTTTTTACTTTTTTGTAAGTCATATGGAGTTACAAAACTTGCACAAGGTTCTCTCCATAGACTAACTTTTATTACTTCTTTAAATGCTGAATAATATAATTCTGAACAATGGAATCTGATTTTACTTTGTAAAGGATTCTTTTTAAAAAAGAATTTAATTAATATTTTAACAAATTTATTTTCTGCAACTTCTATTGCAATCCAACGTCCTAAATATCCTAACAAAGCTCCAAAATCGTAACCGAATCCTTTTCTCTCTTCAAACCACGCATTGAATTTCTTTTTTTGACTATCACTGATTCGTCTCACATATCTTCGTGCTTCTAAATTAGTTTTTGATTTTTTCATCCATAAACTTAAAGGACTTATTCTTACTCCAATCATAGAAGCTTCCCAAACTTTGACTTTACCTAACTCTTCATTCTCTTCAACTACAAAACCGAGATGATGAGCCATAAATATATCATCAGGATGTTCTCCGCCATTTTCAACAAAACGAATTAAATAACCAAGAACATTAAACCATCGTCTATCGTCTATTAATACTAAATCACCAAATTTTAAATCTTTTCCTTGTAATTGTTTCATTTTACACCCATAATTTTATTCGTTCAATAAAAGATAAATCTCCCACTGTTTTAATAGGAGTCTCTTTCCAATCTTTTTCGTCATCTATATCTACCATACAAATAGCATCTTGTAGGGTGCGACGCATTTCAGAAAACGAAATGTAACCATATCCTCTATTCCCCCATTTTTCTGACCAACTGTTCTTAAACTCATATTCTTGCGTTTCGTCATTATATCCTACAAGAGTAATTGCGTGTCCACCTTCTGCACCATTAATTTTCTCCATAAAAGTAGCGTCAGGGATATGTCCGTTCTTTTGACGATACCAATTTTTGTAAACTTTGACTCCTACTATAATAGCTCCATACTTTATTAAACTTGCCTTCAATTCTTTTTCGTTAGTAATTCTAACATAGCCCGATTTTATCCTATATTTTAGAGCATTATGGTGAGCTCCAGGTAAAAATTGTTGAGGGTCGTTTGGAATATATTTCCAATACCCTTCTTCACAGACCCCTTCATCTACAAGAACTTTAGCGATAGCTTTTAAAGTTGTTCCTTCACGATGTCCTGAGATTATTTTTGCTTTTTCATAAAGGTATCTTTCGCTGAAATCGACGTATCGGTCATCTGTAAATCCATAATCAATTTTTTCCTGATATTCCTTTACTGCTACTCCTGCGAAGCCCGAACAAGCCCCTTCCTTCCCTTGCTGTTTTACTGGTGTCATTTTATCTCTAATACTAAATTTTGTTGGAAGTTGTTCAATTACATCCTTAACAAACGTATAAACTAAAAAATCTCGTTTATCTCGTTTACTTTTAAAACAACCAAATTTATATTTCAATTATATCACGTCTTTTTATATATTTATAATATTCATTATCTATATAAACACTTTCCCAATACAAGTATACCACAAAAAATGCTCCGTGGCAAGTATAAATTATACTTTTTTAAATAAAAAAAACTTGACTAGGGATAATGTCTTACTTCCAGCAGGATTCCCCACTAGAGCCTAATCAAGTTAGGTATTATTTTTCTTTTCTGGATAAAGATGCTAACATCTTTTGTTTTATTTTTCTATAGACTTTAATTGTTTCCCAAGTAACCTTATCCAAATTACATTGCCTAAGAAATTTACCCTTTCCGTCTCCTCTCATCTTCTATTTCCTTTATATAATCTCATCAATAGGAATATATACTATTGGAGATTCGATTTTATTATTTTTTGCTACCATAATTCCATAAGCTAAGGAATTACTTTCTCCATCTAAAATAGGTGTTAAATTTTTTATTAATTTTAATCTTCCGTTAGTAATTTTCTCTATTCTTTCTAAAGCTTTCTCAAACCGATATAATTTATATTTCCAAAATAAATTTTTAATCATATACCTCTCCTTTTTTATTGTAAAGGCAGACAACCCCCCGTTCCACAGTGATTGTCTCTTTATGAGCTATTACTCTTCCTCTACCATAAGTATATCACATAATTGTCTCCGTGTCAAGTCCTGGTTACAATTCGCCGACCCAAACCATTGGCTACCCACGCCGACAATCCACATACTACTCCCTTAGTTGGGTAGTAGTATCCACGAAATCCTACCCTTTTCCACAAGATGTGGTAGTATCCAGACCCCGTTTCCAAGAACCCTATACCATATCAAGTATCCAAAACCAAATAGTAAATCTGTTAATCACCAAGACTTATGTCAATTGTCATGATAATCATCATCTAAGAATTACATAAGATGAAGCGATTAATCATCATAATCGCCTCATTTTGCGAATCACACCTTATGGCTCACAAATGTCTCAAATAGTAATATATTTTTGCGACAAATTTAGTCAATAACCAATATCCAAATTTTTCTTTGGAATATTCAGAACCCTTCCTCCGCTACATCGCGTTACATAGATTGCTAAATGCAACCCCTGGGGGGTAGGAAGGCTGGTGATAATCTTATCACTGGGAGTGATATACCTTACTGATGTTTGTATAGGTTTGTATAGGTTGACACCTACAAGCGGATTGGGCATGTTATGAGTTTAGGAGGAGGCGTAGAAGGGGGGAGATTGGCTATTAGGAGGCGATAGCGAGCCGATATGAGGCTCTGTCAAGGGGTCGTATGGACTGGGCTGGTTTGTGGTCAAAACAGCTTGAATGGTATATAAACGTGTATAAAGTGATAGTTTATGGTGGTTTATGGTCAAATTTGGGGACAATAGGGTATCAAAAACGTAACGAACAGTCAAACGCTAAAACATACCCCGTATCCATAAGTCTATACAGTATAACGGGTTAGATGTGATTATACTATAAGAGTATACGCACATCAAGGGTATCAAGGCTTATATAATTTTTTAGTCAAGCCGTCTGGGGATTTACTCACTAACGTGAGCTAACTTTTGATACATTCCTAACGGCGACATTCGTCGCCTACCTTTTACGTGCTTATTAACTTGTTGTGCTTCCTATTGTATTTACTTAACAGGGCATAATCTTTGTTAAGTGTGGGTGAAAGTCTTTTATAAGGCTTTTAAAAGTTTTGGGTGAATACTGGCTGTTGTAGCTTATTAACTCAAACTGGCTTTCGAAGTATTATTAACATGGTTGGGGGTTCTCTCTTATAGTATAATTATAATGTAATAGGTTATACTCCTATAATGGCGACTTGAGGCAAGGCAAGAGGGGCTTAGTTTATTTATTTAATAACGTATAGAGTGGGCTTGATGTGTAAGTGTATACAGTGTAAGAGGTTATGTATTCGGCGAATGGTAGCCAGTTATGGCGTTCTGTATACTGGCTTTTGACTGTAAGTGCTTATACCATAATGAGTTATGAATAACAAAAACATTTACATTTACTTGACTTTAGACTGGATTTATGGCATACTTGTATTGAGAAGGGGGGCGGTTATAATGAGAACGAGCAAAAACGAAGTAGTAAGCGGAAAAATAAAAAATGGTTTTGACTACGAATTACAAGTTTGGGTAAAAGACTACACAATCCAAAAGTGCGGACATAAAAAACAAGTGCTGGGATTTTGTTGCCACGTTGAAAAATTAGCGGGTAAAGACATAAGAAGTATTAAATAGAGGGGTTAAAATGTTACACGATAAAGTAATAGCAAAGGAATTAAGCAAGCAAGGCATACGGGAAAGCGATTATTATAGGTATAAACTTTATAACCCAAACGGGTATGATAAACTTAACGGGCAAGCCGAGATTAGCTTGAAAGTTGCAATCGCGGAGTATAGTAAAATTTTACAACGTAGGGGGAAATAATGTTTAAACTTTACGCGGTAAATAATAAGCATAAATCGAGTGTTAAAGGCTACTGGAAAAGCAAGGGCAAGCTACACGTTGATAACATACACATAGCCAAATACAAAACACAACACGCGTTAAGGAATGGAATTTCAGGATTGTTTTTAATGAATGAATTATCCGCCTTTTACACTTCAAAGGGAAAAGGGTATATCATAAGCACAAAGGGCAAAATTGACGTTTTAAGGCATAAGAGGGTATACAAGAGGGCAAAACTTCACGCGAGCGAAGTCAAGGGCATAATCAAGGCATACGGGGGGGCAACTATACACAAGCACGCAAGCGGTTATATTATAGAAGTATATCATAATTATAATATAAAGGGGAAAAAATGAAAAAAAGCAAAGCAAGATATAACGAAACAAAAATTGACTATAAATATTTAATCTTTGAATATTATACACCATATATTTGTGCTTTAGTATATGTGATTTCGATATTTTTATTATTATTTGGTTATATTTTGACAAAAGGGGGATTTATAAAATGGTAAAAAATAAAATTAAATTATATCATTATAGCGAAATAGACATACCCGATAAAATCAAAGTCAAAACATTCGGAAAAAATTATTATACCAAAAATGATATATCGGCTTGCAATATCAAGCGGAGTTTTTACTATATAGGAAAAGGCAAAGCCGAGCATTTAGTCAAACATAGCACATATGTATATGTTGCCGAAGTAAACAAAAAGCAATTATATAATCTTGACATAGACAAAAACAAGCTAAAGGAAAAATTTATCCGAAAAAATCTTGACATAGTTGATATACCTAAAATGTTAAGATATATCAAAAAGCGATATATCGGGACAATATATAACGAAAATATGGTAACAGTATTTAAGGATTTACAATATAACAAAAAAATAAAAAGGGGGCGATTAAATTGAAAAAGTCTTACAAAATCGTTAGATTTAGGCTTGAAGGGGCAAATGAGGTTATTAGGACGGGCTTGACTTTAAACGAAGCACAAGAACATTGTCGAAGCGAAAAAACAAGCAAAAAAGACGAAAATAATAATGTTATATGGTTTGACGGGTATGAAAGTGAAATATAAAAAAAAAAGGAATAAAAAAATGATTATGAAATACAAAAATAGACGGATTAAAACAGAAAAAAGAGATATAACAACTTTTGCTTATTGCGTTGACAAAAAAAATAATCAAATAGGGCAAGCAATAGTTGACACTGTATACGGGGAAAAAGACGCTATAAATAAAATGAAAAAATTAGTTAATCGGGCAATACATTACAACGGATATTAAAAGGGGGTGGAATGAATGGATAAAACTTTATATATTGCAAAATTTGACAAAGACGAAGGCGTTACGGAATGCACAATGTTGGGAAATTATGTTCCAAAAGGATATACAATAGTTAATACCTTTTTTGTGGACAATTCTGGTTTTGGGCGAGAAAATGAAATTGCTTTGACTTTTAGGCAATTTTTGGATAAAGTCAAAAAAGATTTTGGCTATGCAGTAAAAGAAATAGGACAATTCCAAGTATATATTAACGAATATGTAAAGTTGTAACAGACTTGACTTTTACAGATTTATATGATATACTTGTAATGGAAAAGGGGGATAAAAATGGGATATAACACAATAGAAGTAAACAAAAATAAAGGTTTGAATATGGCAAAAGGTAAAGAAGTTATAGAAGCAAGTAAAATATCTTATTTTAATTACCTACATTGGCAAAACGATGTAAAAAAAGTCGAAATAGGTGATAACGGAAAAATATATTTTACTTTAAATAACGAGGATTTTGTGGTTGTAAAATTTAACTAAAGAAAAAAGGGGGTGGAAAAAGTGGAAAATACATATACAGAAAATTTAGCGGATTTTGGGAATAGAGAAAAACTAATCGCAGGTAAGTTATTAACTACTATGGCAACGCAGGGATTGCCTTACAATTTTAATAACGACGGAGTAAAAGTTGCTATGAATATGTCAAGCGGTTATGTATTTTTGACAAACGAGGATTTTCAAGTTGCTATGTTTAATGGTGAAAAACTTGAAAGTTGGTATAGTTGCCCAAATTGTGGAAACGAGGGCTTCTTTGAGGATATACACAAAGAAAGCAAGGGATTAGAGGACGGGTTAATTTGTAATAAGTGCGGAGAGCAAATATAGAGATATATCAATATTATAAAATATAAGGGGGCAAAAGTGAATATTACAAAATTCAAAAGCGACGGATTAACTCTAAAAAAATGGGGCGACGGGTTTGTGATACAGACAGTAAATAAATCTGGTTGGATAGGATTTTTTGAAAAGAGAAAACATTTTTATATCAACGATTTACATGTTAATCAGGATATGCGAAGAAAAGGCATTGGCAAAGCGTTAGTAAAAGAAGTAATTAAACTTGCAGAAGAAAAAAACAAAGACATTCATTTGACAGTTTTAGCTTGGGAACATATACCAGACGAGGTTATGCTTGTAAAATTTTATGAGCAATTAGGGTTTAAAACACAAGAGCCTGACGCAGGGGGTAGGAAAGGGGTTTATATGATACGACGAAAAGAAAGGTGGTTGCAATGAGAAATATAAAAAATAAGTTTTATGGGCGATTAAAATTGAGTAAAGATACTCGAAAAGTTATGAAATATTTTAATCAGATTAAACTTAAAATGATAGCTGAATTACCAAAAAAATCAAGGGGGCGAGGATAAATGAAAAGGGTTAGAATTGGCTTGATTACTTCGTTAGTTTAGGCTTACAGGCACGCAGAAAACACTTTCGATGATACAGGCGACGATAGCTTGAAAAGCGATTTGAACGACGTTATAAGCGAAAGTAAGCTAACAAAATCGGAACGGAACGAGTTTAATAAACAATGTAATATAATGGGTATATAAGATTATATAAGAAAAAGGAAAATTAAAATGAAATGTAAATGGTGTAAAGGAAAAGTTAAAAATAATGTTTGTCAAGAGTGTTTAATGCCTCAAGACGCAAACAAAAAGGGGGATAAATAATGCGTTTATATCACCCGTCAACAAAAAAATTCGACATTGTAAAGACTAAATATTTCGGCGAAAACTATTATACCAAAAATGATTATAAGGCTTCGAACCTACAAAGAACATTTTGGTATTTAACACCCAATATTCCAGAAAAACGATTTAAGGGGCATGAATACCTCTATATGGTGGACGTAGACGCAAGCAAACTATATGACTTGAGGAAAGACCCTCTAAATTTACTGAAAAAATATCATATGGCACACGATTTATTGCATTATATAAGCAAGCACTATATAGGAGTAATATATAAACCGTCAACTTGGAATTTAGTTGCTATATTCAAGGATATGAAACCGATAAAAATAACAGAAAGGAAGTGGTAACAATGAAATATACACCTGAATATATATTGCATTTAGCAGGAATAAGACTTGAACAAGAAAGAAAATTTCCGTTCAGAAATGCTGACCATGAAGCATTGGCGTTGGTAGAAAAAAGTATGGAAATTTTACAAAAACTTGAACAAGCCGACAAAAATGAAAAAAATAGGAATTCTGTTAGTAATAACGAGAAATGAATTTTGGAAAAATATTTTCTCCGACGACAAATCGACTTGACAGAACTAACTTTTTATGGTATACTTGTAGTAAGAGGGGGGATTTAAAATGGCTAAGAGAGGCAGACCGAAAATAAAAAAAATATCTTCTGAAAAAAGATTACAACAAGCAAAAAATATACTCGGCAAAGGGAAGCATAGAAAGTTTGTGCATTTAAAATGTAATAAATGTAAACAGATAAAACAAATACACGTCAATGATAAAAGTATATATACAGACGAAGTAAAAAAGAATTATGTATGTATATTGTGTAAAAGAAAATAAATTTGGTTTGGTGGGCAAGAGTGTGATATACTTGTAGTAGATTAAAGCTCGATAAAAAGGAGTAAAAACAATGTTAAACTTAACAGACCTAATAATAGATTATGAAACAGGCGAATTAGCCCCTGAAAATACCCTTAAATTGTTTGCTGAATTGATTAGGACAGGACAAGCATGGAATTTGCAAGGACACTATGGAAGAACAGCAAAAGGGCTAATAGACGCAGGTTATATAGGTAAGACAGGCAAGATATTAAGGGAATTAGGAGAGGAGAATTAAAATGAAAAAGAGATTTAAGGTTATCGTAAATGTTAATTTGGAATATGATTTTAATGTAGAAAACGAAGAAGAAGCCCGAACAGAAGTGGAAAATGTAGAGCTTCCAGATAGTTATGTTAGCGATAGTTTTGAGATAGTAAAAGTAATGACAGACAAAGAATAAAAAAAGATAGGCGGATAAAATGGAAAAATATAAAGAAAGATGTAAACATTGTGCTTATTTAATAGAAGATAATAAAAAGAATTGGGTTTGTGATATTGATAGTAACAAATGTAAAGAAATTATATATTGTGCAGGAGTAGAAAATCACAAGAAGAAATTAAAGTAGGAGAATTAAAATGAGATATATAATAAGAGATTGTCAATTTGATTGTAAATATTTTGCCGACGGAGAAGAATTTAATAGTAAACAAGAAATTTTAGAACAATTAGCAGGTTGGCACGATATTAACTACACAGGAGTAAAAAACGACGATACTCCTTACAAAGATATTTGGGAATTTCTTAATACATTAGAAAATGACGAAGCGAGATTAAATTGGATTTTGGAATATGGTGAATGGGAAATAGAAGAAGTCAGAGAGGAACAAGTAAAATGAAAAAAATAATTTGCGATAGATGTGAAAAAGAAACAAATAATTGGAGTGGAACACCTAACTTTAGAATATGTGAGGAATGTTTTAATGAATTAAAAAATCAGAGAGAGGATTAAAATAAAATGAGATATTTAAGTAGATGTTTAAATTGTGGTTGGAATAGAGAAAGCGGTATTATTATTGATACTTCTTGCCCTAATTGTAATGAACAACTCGTAATAAATGATATTGAACATGATAGTGAGATAGCAAATATAATGGAACAAAAATTAGATAAAGAAGGTGAAGTCGGATTGATACCAAAAGAATTAAAACATAAAGAAATTAAAGTCCGAAAAGTAAATGCGGACGATACAAATGACCAAATAAAAATGTTTAAAGCCATAAAGAAATGGGAACATAAAGGAGTTTGGGAAATTATAGAACAGATTAAAAACCCTATTGTTAGATTAAGTCATAGAAAATTATTTTTAAAAGTTGGGGGCAAAATACCTAATAGGAGTTAAAAAATGAAATGTAAATTATTTAAAAACATACGTTGTAATGAATGTGATAAAATTGTTTCGACTCCAGTGCCTAATGATACTATCATAAGAGCTTGGATAGAATGTCCTGAATGTATTAAAAAGAAAGAAGTAAAATGAAATATCGAGCAGTGGCAATAACGAGTAAAAGTAAAATAATGAGCAAAAACTTCGATACAAAAGACGAAGCAACTGCTTGGATATTAGACCTAATGGATAAAGAAGATATTAAACATTATAGAATTATTGATAGGAAAACAAAAGATTTATTAGAAACAGAAAATAAGCAATATGATAAGGAAAAAACAAAATGAAATATAAAATTGTATGGATAGAAAGCCACGACCCTATGAATTGGGGTAAAACTTGGGAACAAGGGAGAGTTAATCTCTTAAATTTTTTTCCTAATTCAGAAATAACTCACGTTACTAATGAAAGTGGTTGGTTAAATATAAAATGCACAGATTACTTTGAAGCAAATAGTATCGAACAAGCTAAAAAAATTGCAAAGGCATATGAAGTAGGAACAAGCGAAGTATTTGCAGTGTTTGAAATTAAGGAAAAAATGGTATTCACAGAACAAGATATAGAAAGTGAGGGATAATATGAACAAGTATAAAATGATAAAACATATTTGTTATAAATGTAAAGAAAAAATGAAAGAAGAAAAAGGATATATGTTATGGGTAGTATCACCATCAATTATTCGTAGAGTATGTAGTAAATGTTCGAAACAAATAGAGAAAAAACAGAAACAAAACATATTAAACCGTAATAATATAAATAATGCTCAACACCCGTCAAGACAGAAAGCTATACATATACTTGAAAATATAGAAGAAAAACTTGGCATAGAAATCAATGAGGTAAAATGGTATGAATTAGAAGATATGGTAACGTATATGATAGAAGGGGCAAGATTTTAATAGAAAGGAAGTGAAATAAAATGAGAAACACAAATGAAGAATTTTTGGCTTTAAATTGTGGACATAGTTTAGAAGATATATATTGTAAAAGATGTGGGGCAAAGTTAGAAAAAGAATATCTTACGCCTCATTATGATGTTAAAACAGGTGAGAAAATTTTAGTTTACCAATGGGTTTGCACGAACACAAATTGGATTAAAAAATTATTTTCAAATACCTGTGAAAATACATTAGGGTGGTAATTAAAATATAAAAAAAAATAAGGAGAGTGAATAAAATGAAAGTATTAAAAATAACAGATAATCCAGACGGCTCGGCAACATTAGATTGTGAGATTACTAATACAGAAAAAGATTTAATGAAAAGAATTTATAACAGAAAAAGATTTACATCTGCATTGTTAGGTAGAGCTTTAGAGGACGCAATTACAATGGCTGAAAGACGTAATATATTAAAATCGGGAAGTTATATTACAAAAGACGAATATGCGAAGAAAATGAGAAAAATTTAAAAATTTTAATCTGTTGGTTGCAGAGTTGGTTTGCTTCGGTAGCTTAGTCGCTTTATTGAAAGGAGAATTAAAATGAAGATAGCTTTTTTAATGTGTAGATTATTTGGACATTTATGGGGAAAACCATTTGTAAGTATGTATACTGGTTTCATACATTTACACTACATCTGTAAGAGATGTCAAAATGAGAAAGGCGAAACCTTTGATAAAGAGAAGATAAATAAAAAAGAGGTTAGAACAAGTATTTAAAGGAAAAAATGAATAAACTATTAAAACTATTAGGATTTACAAAATGTTGGTTATGTAGCAAGATAATTCATAAGCATTGGGCATATGTAAGACCTTTTGCTGATAGCCCGAAAGACTTTGGGGGTGGGGGATATAAAGCCCCTGTATGTGCAAGCTGTGATTTTTGGTGTGAGGAAAATCAAAGGGGATAAAATGAAACAGATATTGAATGATTATGATTTTATTACAATTTGTATGATAACTATGTTGATATTAGAATTTGCGACAATTATTAAAACATTTTGTAAAATATAAAAAGGAGTTGACCATAATGAGATATATAGCAATAGGATTGACTATGCTATTAGTATTCGGTTGCATAGAAGTCTGTGCAGAAGAATATACCCATAAATACCATATAGAAAATGGGATAGCAAGAACAGAAAAGATAAAAACAAGAACACTAAGCCCTCAATTAAGTTTGGTCAACAATGAGGGAATATTCAGAGCAAATTATGTAGAATGTGGTAATAAAGGAGAAGTATTATTACTATTTAAAGGTAGAGATTATATATTTGATAAAGAAATAAACGAGCAACTCAGAACAAAATTAACAAAAGTATTAGAATATTATAAAAAAGAATATGATTTTTATGCTCGCTTAGTTGTTAGAAATAAAGGACGGAAATGTTATCAATCTGGTAATGTTATTTATATAGGATTAAGTAGAGTAAGAAAAGATGTAATGAGAATGAAATGGGGAGAAGAAAAACTTATAGTATTTATTTTGTTACACGAAATTAAACACGCCATTGACCATAAAGCAGATAGAAAAGGATTAAGTAAAGAACAACGAGAGGGCGTAAAAAATAAAATACCACATAATAAAAGACCACACGAAAAAAGAGCAAACGAATTTGCAAAGAGGGAGATAGAAAAATGGATATAAATATGAAACAATTAAAAAATATACTTACTTATTATACTCAACAATATAATTTACCTTCTCTTGAAATCTCTTTAGATGATTATATGGATTGTCATATTTGTCATAGTAGTTATATTAATTTATCTTTTTCAGATATTAAAAAAGGACTGTTAAAAAAGTCGTGGATAAAAAGACACCCTTTTGCAAAAACATTTGAAACAATGGTGATTACGATTTTTTTACACGAAATTAAACACGAAATAGATTATTTATATCGCTGGAAAATGTATGATATGGCAAAAAAGAAACGATACGAAAACAAATATGTAGATATAAATACAGAATGTCCGTTAGAAAGACGGGCTGATAAATTTGCTGAAAGAGAAATAACAAAATGGATATAAGGGGGCAATAATGGGACTTTTAGTTTTATTGATAGTTATAGCAGGAATAGCAATAGGTTTTGTCAAATTAATAGGGGCTACGGTAAAATTTGTGGCAAAACCTTTACTTAACGAACCTTCAGAAGTAGGAATTCAAGTTACAGAAGTAACTGATAAAGAAGAAACTGTGCCTATTCAAACTAATGAAACCGAACCATTAAAAGTTGAAATTAAAGAAGGACAAATAGACGTAAATAAAATTACGGAATATAAAGGAGAAGAAATAAAGAAGTTTGAATTTAGACCTTATGATTTTAAAACTTTTATAGGACAATCAGAAGCAAAAGAAAGAGCCAAAATAGCTATTAAAAAGATTGATAGAGGATTGCGAGGACATATTTTTATAGACGGAAGACAAGGAACAGGAAAAACTACCTTTATAAATATTTTAGCAAAAATGTTAAATGCTCGACTAATTACGAGGGTGGGAAAGCAGATTGAAACTGACGAACTGACGAATATTATCAACGAAATAAATACTTGTCCAGAAAAGAATGTCTTATTCTTTTGTGATGAAATGGATAGTATGGATAAAAAAGTAATAAAAATGTTAAATCCTATAATAGAAGAATTTTCTATTTCTGGAAAAAAAATTAAACCATTTATTTTTTGTGGGGCAAGTATTCAAAAATCTACCTTATTGAAGAACAATCCTGATACAATGGATAGAATACAAATTCACCTAAAATTTGAACGATATGCTGTTGAGGAATTAAAACAAATTATAAATCAATATATATCACAATTATTTCCTGATGAAAAAATATCGAAAGAAGATATTGATTTAGTAGCTCGCAATTCAAAATTTACTCCTCGACTTGCTATTTCTCTCATAGAAGAATTGCTTATAGTAAAAAATCCTTTACAAGTATTCAAAAATTGGAAAATTGTTAAAGACGGATTAACAGAAATAGATGTGCGTATATTACAAGTATTGTCTAAATTAACAAGACCTATTGGCAGTAATGCTCTCTCGCAAAGATGTAAATTGACGGAATTAGAATATGCAAGAGAAATAGAACCTTTCTTATGCGAAGAAGGGTATATTTTAAGAGTGCCGTCCCGTATCATAAGCGAAAAAGGAAACGAATTTTTAAAAGGATTGAAAAATGGATAAAACTCATTTAATTTATTATTGTAAAGATTGTAAAACAAAAATACATTGGCAAACTGCTATCTATAATAAAGGTAAATGTAAAAGTTGTAGTCATAAACATTTTACAGGAAAGAAAAACAATAATTATAAAAATGGACAATGGATAAAATTACATTACTGTCCGATTTGCAAAAAGAATATTATTAGTTACGAAACTTGGAGAAAGAAAGGTAAATGTATAAAATGTTGGGGGAAATCCAGAAGGGGTAAAAATAATTCCAGTTTTGGAATAACTCGGCATAGCAAAAACATTAAATATAAAAATATTTATATGCGTTCTTCTTGGGAAGTAGCTTATGCAAAATGGTTAGATAAACAAAAAATTAAATGGAAATATGAGCCTAAAAGATTTAATTTAGGAAAACTGACTTATGTTCCTGACTTTTATTTACCAAAACAAAATTTATATATAGAAATTAAAGGATATTTCAATAAAAAAACAAAACAAAAAATGAGACTTTTTAAAAAAGTATATCCAAACATAAAATTAAACATATTAAGAGAAAAATATTTAAAAAATTCACAGATATTATAATTAAAAAGGAGATAAATAATGAGAAAAAAACTTGAAGATAGAGATTTAATCGAAGTAGCAGTGGAATTTTTACTTAAAATGAGTAAAAATAAACAAAGAGTAAAAAAAGTTTTTGGAAACGATAAGATAATTTTAAATTATTTAAAAAAAGTGCCTACGATTTTTCTTTCAGAAGATGAAAAAACTATAAAGAAAAATCATGCTTTGGTATTGTATACAGTAATATCGTTAGGTAAATTATTAAAGACAAATACCCACGTTACTTATAAAAAATATTTGAAAGGAGAACCACTTGATGAACCCTCTGATGAATAAATATAAAAAATGGCTAACATATAATAATAAATCTATTACAACAAGAAAAAATTATCTGTCGAGGATAAAGACTTTCTTAAAAGAAAGCGACGGTAAAGTTACCAAAACAAGTATAACTAATTTCTTTATAACTTTTCAAAAGAAAAATAGCCCTGCGACTATGAATGGTTATAGAGTAGCTCTAAAATCTTTTCTTAAATGTATAGGAAAAGAAATTTTATTGCCAGAAAGTTATAAAGTAGAAACAAGAATACCTGAATTTATAGAAGAAGAATATTTAACAAGTAATATTCTTCCTATTATTGAACAAGTATCCAGTAATCCTTTACAATTTAAAACAATATTATCATTTATGTTTTATACTGGTATTAGAATAAGCGAACTCATTGAATTGCATAGAGAAAATATTGATTTAAAAAATAGAGAAATTAAAATTCACGAAAAGAAAACTAACACAGAAAGATTAGTAGCGTTAAATTCAAAAACAAAAAAATTGTTAGAAACTTACTTCGCTAAAGAGAAAGAGGCTACCAATGCCTTCAACATCACGAAACGTGGCTTAGAAGCCCGTATAAGCCGATTAAAGCCCTATTTTGAGGACATCAATCTACACCCTCACTTATTTAGACACTCGTTTGCTACTCGATTAAGGAAAGCAGGGGTAGATATTGCAGATATACAGGCATTAATGGGTCATAAAAGTATACAAACCACTATGAGATATGCACATACAGACATCAAAAGATTAAAGGAAATTATCAATAAAGTAAATTAAAGAAAGGAAAAAAAATGGAAATAAAAATTCAAATAAAAGAATGTAATGAATGTAAACATTCAGACCATACAGGAACTTTTACTAAAGGGGGAGCAAAACCTTGTTGTAATCACCCTCTAATAGTTAAAGAAAAAGGATATAGTTATTTTAAAAGAATAATTCCTTACAAAAATAAATACGATAATTTTTATAAAAAAGAATTTCATATAGCGAAAAAAATACCTGATTGGTGTCCTTTAAAAAGAAATTGTAAATATTAGGCGAGGCAATCACCTCTGCCCTGAATATCAGGTAAAACCTTGTCATAATGTGGGTGAGCAATTCCGAACCTGACGGTCTGGCTCTCTCGCCTAACTATTTTAAAAAAGGGAGGAAAAATGAAAAATATATTAATATCGTATGAAAAAAATAAAGAATTAAAACAGATTATTGTTGAAGAAAAATTATTTGAGAAAGAATTAAAAAAATTAATGACCGATACAAAAATTCTTAACATATCTATTACTAAATAGAGGAAAAAATGGATATAATAGAAATAGGTAAAAAATTAATTATATTTTTAGCAATAGTATATGGTATATGTTTCGGACATTACATTGTCAAAGCTATAAGAAATCTTCAACTAAGAAATCATAAAAATCTTTGGGAGAAAAAATAAAATGATTATAACTAAAAAAATGTTTCTAAAATATGAAGGAGTTAGAAGAAGTGGAGTAACTAATATGTGGAATATTAGATTAGTCGAGGAAATAAGTGGATTGACCCGTGAAGAATGTTTAAAGATAATGAAAAATTACGAAGGACTAAAAAATAAATATTTAAAAATGTAGCTATATACCTTATATTATATATTATTATATATAGATATATAATATATCATTATCAATAATGATATGATTCAATTACTTAAAGATTGTTTTATTATCTCTCTTTAAGAGAGATAATAAAAGAGAGTTACCTAACTCTTACACTTGCTTAAATTTTATAAGAAGCTTGCTTATAAGTGAGTAACCAATGCGAGGGGGCAATATGAACAAGACTATGATTAATTTTGCGAAAGAACAAATAAAAATAGGATTAATGAAATTAAATTATAAACATCGATTATTTTTTAAACGTATGTATTCTCCTAAAGATTTAAACAAACCGATTACTGATATTGTAGATAGTATACCAATAGAAAAACTTTCTTGGGCATTATCTCAAGTAGAGAATACTTTAAAGAAAAGAAATTTGATATAAAAAAAATCAAAAAGGAGAGTAATATGAAGAATACGGAAGTAAGATGTCCGACTTGTGGGTCTGATAATATTTCTATTCTTTTCTACGAGAAGAACAATAAAACGCTTTATTATGGCTGTGTCCGATGTGGTTGTCAATGGAAACGACCTACTATAACGAAACAAGAAGGGGACAATATGAAAAAAACGGTAATAAGATGTCCGAGTTGTAGGTCTAATTTCACTTGGAGTTTTGGATTAGAAGGAAAACGTATTACTCGTTGGATATGTGGTAATTGTGATTATAAATGGATAATACCACATCCCATGATAGAAGATACTCGCCACTCTCCGTTAGAACTAAAAGAACACTTTCACAAAGACAGACCAAAATTGACCAAGCAGGATAAACTCGATTTACAAATAGATTTATGGCAATATGGAAAGAGGTGAAAAGAAATGAAGAAAAAAATATTACATATAATTGGATATATTTTATTTGCAATAGTGTATCTTCCTTTTATGTTAATTTTGTTTGGAGGAGGACTTATACTTCTAAAAACGCCGATGGGGATATTTATAATTTTAGGCGTAGGAGGAATAATATTATTAGCTTTTTATTTAATGACACTTTAAACGAATACGGATAGATTTTGAATAAAAATTAATATCTAACTATTGCGGATTCTTAACATATTGAGCACGAATAAGTTACAGTTAATTATCGTTAAAAAATATATCTAAAAAACCCTTGCCACGGGGCATATCGTATGGTATACTTGTATTGGTTGAAGGGAAGGTATTGTTATGGCTAAAAAACTGTTTGATAAGAACTTATACCAGAAAAAGTATTATCGTAAAAATAAAGAACGTCTTTTGAGTAGTTCTAAAATACATAAGAAGAAATATTTTAAAACTATAACTAAATATCCTGAAAACGGAAGAACACTTGATTGCTGTGATATGCTAACAAGAAACAAAGAAAGGTTTAATTACGGTTTAGAACTTAATCGTTAATTTTTTCATTGCTTCAAAAAGAGTAAGGAAAAAAAATGGGTAAGATAAAAGGTAGGTCAAGTAAAACGTATCAAAACAAAGTAAGGGAAATGAAGAAGCTCTATAAGCATTTATATAAAGCTTCTGAAAAAAGGAAAGCTAAGAACCCACAGGGAAGATATTTTTCTGACAAATATCCAACTGTGGCTAATTTTTTGGAAAAAGTCAACCTTAAAAAAGCGAATAAGGAAAAGAAATGAAAACTCAAGTAGAATGTTTTAGTTGTGAAGGCACAAAAATAAGAGAAAGAGAAGATAACGAATCTCTTTTTTGCAAAAGAACAATACGAGAAACTTGCGATACGTGCAAAGGAACAGGTATACTTGATGAATATGTATGTAAACGATGTGGACACATATATACTATTTGGGGAATATACTACGAAACAGAACAATGTGAAAATTGTTATGCTGAAATGGAAACTGGTAAATATGTTGAAGATTTTTTCTATATTACAAAATCTGACCTAAAAGAATTATCTTCTCTTGTAAATAATTTATTGAAAGAAGGTTATATGCCAATAGGACGACCCGTGCCAATAGAGTTCAGTTGGGTTACTCAAGCGATGATAAAAAAGGAATATATACCAAAATGAAAAAATACTTAGCTTGGTCAATAGACCCAAAAACAGCTTTAGAAATCTTCAATCTGGCTGAACAGCATGGGAAAAAAGCAGGAGAAAGTATGCAGACAGAGTTTTTGGAAATCTATAAAAAGAAACCTGAGAAATTTCAATTGTTAGGAGCTACTGACCAAGATGTTGATATGCTTACGGGGAATTTAAGAGAGCAAGGAAAAAAGATTATTAATCTAAACGAAATAGATAGGAGAAAGAAATGAAGGTAGTAGAAATTTTACAATGGTTAGGTGAAATATTCTTCTTTCTTGGATTACTAATCTTAATTGGTGCTGTTCTCGTAGTCGTAGGTATAAAAACTTTTTTAGTTTTTTCATTTCTACTTAATAATCCATGCCTTATACTCATCATTGGAGTTGTATTAGTTATAATAGGCAATGCGATATTATGTATAATTAAGAGGAGAAAAAAATGAAACTTGAAACTACTAAAGGCACAAGATATTGTATAGGAACACGAAAAGAGTTTGAACGTAAAGCTATAAAATTAATAAAAAAACTTTCAAATAAGGATTTGAAAAATTTATTAACTTTTTCTTTACTCCGAGTTGATAGAGAATATATGCTTTTTCATATTCTTACTAATAAGAATTAAAGGAGAAAAAAATGATAACTCTCGCTAAACGTGGTAAATATTATACTTTGACTATAACTGATACAAAAGACAATGTTTTGAAAGCTAAATTAACTTGGAAACAAATAGCTAAACTATATTGTCTAATATCTGGAATGGTTTGTAAAAGAATAAGAGGTAAATAATGATACCAATTATTTATACAATCGCAGGATTTTTACTTCTATTTTTCATAGCAATTATTATTATATTACCGTTTCTTGCAGTCGGTATATATTTGTTCGCAGGTCTTTTACTAATGCTCGGTAGACATTTAGTAGCACTATATGAAATTACTATTGTCAATAGATGTCTGATGTGCGATACAAGAATATTTCCGTTTATAACTTATTGTTCAGAGTGTAACGGTATAAACAAAGTAGTGAGCGAAGTAAGGAGAAAAAACCGTGCTAACAAATAAAGAGTTTAACAAATTAATCCATGATTTAAAAAGATGTTCGACCCAAATTGGATTAGCTAAACAGATTAAACAGAAAAAAATCAGAGATAAAATGTTTGATTTATTAACCGAGGAAATGGATAGGCTATACCAAGATTTAGATGATATGAAAAGTAGAAACGGAGGATAATAATATGGCACGCTGGACACGAGATAAATTAGAGTTAATCAAGGTTCATCTTGCTCAAGGTTGTAATTTGAAAGAAATATCAAAGAATACAGGTATAAGTTATGACGCTATTAAACACGCTGTGGTGCGTTATAGATTGAAAGAAGGATTAGATACCAGTAAGTTGTTCCAAAAGGAACGGGGTAAATTAAAGAAAGATGATATTTCTAAATTAGCTAAACTTATTGGTGAAAACATATATGACAATTATAAAACTATAAAATTGCCCGAACCTAAAGCCCCAAAATGTAAAGGCAAAAGAGAAGAAATGTCTATATTAGATTTGTCAGATATTCATATAGGTATGGACAATAAAGTATTTGATAGTGTAAGCGGAAAACAAATCACAACTTATAATATGGACATTTTCAAAAAAGAATTAACTAATCTTCAAAATTCTATGGCTGAAATTCATGGGATATTAAGTCATTCTTATAATCTAAAAGAACTTACTATATTTGCATTGGGAGATATTATAACGAATGACCGTATTTTTGAAGAACAAACATTTGAGATAGAAAAAGTCGTAGGATTGCAAATTTGGGATGCTGTAAATTATCTCACTCTATTTATAAACAATCTTCTTAAAATATATGAGAAGATTACATTCGTTGGAGTAGTAGGTAATCATGGCAGGTCAAATCCTACTCAATATAACGAACCCGTAGAAAATAATTTTGAATATCATTTATATCGAATCTTACAAAAACAATTTGAAAAAAGTAAAAGAGTAGAAATCATTGTTCCCTCTACTCGTAGATATATTCATAAGATTTATGGCTGGAGACATCTTATCGAACATGGTGATAGCATGAGAGGTAGCACGGACACCTATATTGTAAAGACAATTAAAGAACTTACTATCAATATAGGAAATTTTGATGTGTTTCATTTCGGACATTTTCACCAACTTAAAGAAAGAGAAATCGCTGACAAAATTATTGTCAAACAGAATGGTGGTTGGATAGAAAAAGATAACTACGCCTTTTCTAAATTTAAAACCTACTCCGTGCCTAAACAACATTTCTTTGGATGTAATGCAAAACGTCCAGAAACTTGGGGATATAAAATCGATTTACGTGGCTAAGTCCTTATGAATAAAGGAGAAGAAATGGATAACGACCTATTGAAATTTGGTATGAAAGCTTGGTTGATTAGTATTATCATAATAGTGATAATATTGGTAACGGCTATCTTTTGTTTAGCTTCGACAGAATGTTATCATATACCATCAAAAGGCGAAGAATGGCATGAACAAGAAGAAGCATCTTCAAACGATATGCTTGGAACATATTGTATAGAATGTAGGGAATATTTAGGAGAACAATATCAATTTATTAAAAATATTGACCCAGAAAATATAATTCCTGACGGAATAAATTCTTCTGATACACAAGGAACTATAGATAAAGGTCGAGGATATGGTAATAAAGGACAAGGTGGTCAGGGTAAAGGACAAGGACAGTAACATGGTAGAGGTAAAGGACTTAATAAATAGGGGGCAATATGCCATATATCAGTAGTGAAGGAAACAGGAGAGAAAAATTAAGAAATGGAGAACCTGCCTTAATAGCAGGAGAACTTAATTACCAAATCTTTTATTATATTAAAAATAAAGACGTAATAGATAGAAATGTTAATTATAGAAATATTAAAAAATTTGTTGACCAATTTTTAGGAGACAAACCAAATTATCAACGATACAATGATATGACAGGAGCATTAGTCAGATGTAAAAGAGAAATACAAAGAAGATTGTATAGGTCAGCTTTTATTGTAATAGATATTATGAATAGTTATGATAAAGAAATTGCGAAATATGAGGACAAAAAGATAAAGGAAAATTCTGACGTAGAATAACAAAAGGAGATATATAATGATAACTCCGCTTAATCAAAAGTTAAAGTATATAACATATCTTGCAGGGTTTATTGAATCAAATCCTAAAAAAGCTACTGGCTGGAGAGAAGAAATAATTGGAAAATTACAATCTCCTGATTTAATGATTTATTGTCCTATTAAATATGAATCATTAAAAACAGGTAAACCAGCAGGTGAGCATATTAAATATGTAGCAGGGTTAAAACAATCGGGTAAGTGGAAATTGTTTAATGAAGAAATGTCTAAAATTTGGTGGGGAACAGTTAGACCTGAAATAAAAAGATATGAGATTATACAACAATTTAAATATCGGAGTTTAATAGATGGCAATACAAAATATGATTTAGATTTTTGGGGGGATTTTGAAGCTGTTGCCAGAAGCTCGTTTATCATTTTGAATTATCATAAAGAAATTGCAACTTGGGGAACTCCTGCGGAAGCAATAATAGCGTTTTTCTTACATATTCCGATTTATGTAATTAGTGATGTCTCTAAAACTGAAATGAATTCTTCATTGTTATGGTGGGTTAATGAAACTAATGGAGAAGTATTTCGTTCAGTTAATGATTGTATTAAACATATTAAAGAAAATTATAATATTACAGTAATCGAATCCGAGAAAAAAGAAGGGAAGAAAAAATAATAAGATTTAGGTTTTTACTTAATACAAATAAAGGATATTTAAAATGCCTAAAAAAGGGTATAAACAAACAGAAGAACATAAAATATTAATATCTAAAAGTCATAAAGGATTATATAAAATATTAACTAAATCTTTCTTGATTAAAGAATATGTTAAAAAAGGGAAAGCTGTATTAACAATAGCAAAAAATATACAATGTAGTGCTGATTCTATTAGATATTATTTAAAAAAATATAGTATTCCAATAAATAAAATGAGTTTAGAAGGAAGAAAAAATTTAAGTAAAGCAAATTCTGGAGAAAGAAATGGAATGTTTGGGAAAAATGGAGAGTTAAATCCAAATTATAAAGATGGAAAAAGTCCTTTAGCAATTCTTATGAGAAATTTATTAGAATATAATCAGTGGAGAAAACAAATCTTTAAAAGAGATAATTTCACTTGTCGAGAATGTGGACAATATGCTGGTGAATTAGAAGCTCATCATATCAAACCATTTAAAAAACTTTTATCAGAATTTTTAAAAGAATATGACCAATTTAGTCCAATAGAAGATAAAGAAACTCTATTAAGGATTGCTATGAAATGGCAATTATTTTGGGATATAGATAATGGAAAGACTTTATGCGAAGATTGTCATAAAATAATGAGAATAAAATATTTGAAAGAAACTCTAAAAGAGAAAGACTAAATAGAAGAGGAGTAGAAAATGCAATATACATTACTTTTAGCCGTAGCCGATGTAACATGTATAGTAGCTGGTTCATTATTGTTAAATTTAGCACCTACAATAAAAAATTCATTAGGTAGATTGTTTATCATAATATTAGGTATCACTTTAATAAGACTTGTCTTATTAATCATGGGAAATTAAAAAGAAGGAATAAACATGGGAAAGTCTACCTTTTGTGATATTTGTTATCTGCCTATAAAGTTAGGTGATGATAAACATATCTTTGGTATTGCAAGTGTTAGAGAATATGAAACTCCTACAAGTAAACAATCTCTCTTTACCAGCCTTTTATTAGGGGGCAATACGTATGGCAAAGAACAAATACAATTTTATGATGTGTGTGGAGGATGTAAGGATGTATTAGAACATTTTTTCTATATAAGAAGAGACGAACTAGAAAAAATTAAAAAAGAATTAGACCGTATGGTAGGGAAGAGGAGACAAAAATAATGGAAAATCTAAACCAATTTTATGAACTTATAAATTCACAATTCACTTATGGCGGTAAAAAATATGCTCAAACAAAAACAAAAGAAGCTACTGATGTTTTATTTGATGATTTTGGTAAAAATTGGTTATTTGGGACATTAGCTAAGTATGTTAAAAGATATAAAAATCTTAAAAGAGAAAAAGACCTTTTAAAAATAGCATGTTATTGTTTTATTATTTGGTTAAAAAGAGGATTTCATTTATATAAAGAAGGAATAGAACATCCTGTTGATACTACAGTAGCTATTAAATCGAAATATTTTGATACCTTTAAAGAAGCAACAAAATCATTTGTTGGATTTTATTTATCAAGTCCTATGGCAGATAATGATTTAGATATAATCTATGGACATTTACTGCATTTTTCAAAGATTCCTTTCCAAAAAATTTATGCTCAAGAACTTTACGATATTTTTGCATTATGCTTTATAATATGGAATGATGAAATAAAAAATAAAGGAACAGATGAAGACGTGTTTAATGAAGAAAGGAGAAAGAAATGACAAATGACCAATTAAAACAGGAATACTTGTATTGTAAATATTGTCTTAACGAGATTGAAGAAGCAAAAGGAATTACTTCGCACGCAGATGATATTTATCATCCAGAATGTTTTGAATTATTAACTCATTTTTATGATTATGATGAATTTAAGGAAGAATTTAAGGATTAAATATGAATCTTAAAACAATTAGAAAAGTTCAAAAAGTTTTAGACAGTTATATAAATTCTACCAGAGAGTTTTTACATGTTTTAGAAGTAATAGAAGATAAAGAACTCAGAAAAGTTTTATGTAATTATGCTCTTTTATATGGAGCACTCAATATCGAATTAGCAAAATATATGTTAAAAACAGTTCCTAAAGCAATTAAACAAGAGACAATAGATAAAGAATTTGAAAAATTAATGAGGCAATTAAAAAATGGAAAATAAAGAAAAAGTTGTCATAGTCGATTATTCTATCTTTCTTCACAGGGCAATATTTTCTTGGAGAAAAAGAAAAGACATTCCTCCTGAGTATACTTGTCTCAGTATGATTGTGGGTTGTTTAAGTAAAGTTGGTGTAGAACCTTGCGATAGAATTATACTCGCTATAGATGCACGAAATAGTTGGAGAAAAGATGTTGACAAAGCATATAAAGGTAATCGAAAAGAATATCGAGAAAAACAAACAGATATAGATTGGGACGATATGTATGCTCGGTTTAATATTTTGCTAGAAGACTTAGATAAAGGAACGGATTGGAATATTCTTAAATTAGATAGATTAGAAGCCGATGATATAATAGCAGTAGGATGTAGATATTATAAAAATAAAGAAGTTGTTATTGTATCATATGATAAAGATTTTGAGCAATTAATTATTTACCCAAACGTAAAAATATTTAGTCCATTAACTAAAAAATATAAAATCGTGGAAAATCCTTATACAACGTTAGCTAAAAAAATAGAAAAAGAAACCTCGGATAACTTAACTAGTCCGATATTAAGTGCAGAGGATTATGAAAAAAGAAAAATGATAGTTTCGTTAATCGAATTACCAGATTTTGTAGAACAATCAGTAAAAATAGAATTAAATAAGTTAGGAGATAAATCAGGTGATTTAAGATACGTCCCTTTTGAAACTATTAGAAATAGGATAGGTAGATTATATAATGATAAAAAAAATGTTGTTAGCTATGAGAAATGTTTAAAGCCTAAAAGAAAGAAAAAAATAAAAAAGAGGAAGAAAAATGTATAAAATAGGTTCTGATATTGGTAATAGTGGAGCAATAATTCGATGGGGGAAATATCTTGATAATGGAATATGGATGAGAAAATGGAGATTTAAAAAAATTTGGTTTAAATGGAAAATGAAAAAAAGATACACTGATTTGGGAATTTTTGTTATTCAGTGGGGGAATTAAAATCACTAAAAATAAAAGGAGGAAGAAAAATGATAAATAATTTTATGGATATAGTTAAATTGATAAAAGAACCATTAAATAGAACAATTCCTGATGAACTTAAAGGTAAAGTTAAACTTCGCATTGCTAAACCTGGAACTAAAGTAATTCGATTTAAATCAAAAAGAATTGTAGAAATAGAACCAGATGGACATTTTAATGTCTTAAAAGTTAAAAATACTTTATTACCGTTTAAAGGTTTGAATTCTAAAATTGCTTATGCAAATTTAGAAGGAAATAATCTTCAAGAAGTAAGGCAAGAAATTATTAGTGATATGGATAGAAAAGAAACAAAACTAATTTTAAATGCTATTAAAGTATTTGGAACGCAAAAAGTTACTATGATTAGAAGGAAGATTTCTCCTGATATAGCGAGGTTAATGGGTGCTGAGGTTGATAGTGCACAGAGAGCACTTATCGTTAATCCTACACCTGTAACGAAAGAAGGAGAAAAAAGTGGAAAATTTTACTATGCAGTATATGGTTATGAAAGTGTAATCATAACTCTCGTAGATAAAAAAGGAGGCAAATAATGGAAGTTAAAAAAAACATGCCAGAAGAAGTAAAAAACCAAATTATGCCTAATGGCAAAAAAAGAGTTATTACGGAAAAGTTACCCGATAAATTGTTAAAAAAATATCAAGATGGGATAAAGAAGAAACAAAAATTATCACAAGATTTTTTCCGATTTTCTGTTAATATTATTAGTGCTCAAAAAGCACAACGAGAATTAGTAGAAAGAATGAAAGCTACTGATGATAGTATTAAAGATACTGTCGATAGAGCTAGTCAAAAATTGCGACTTCAAAAGAGAACAGATTATAAATGGAGTTTTGACCAGAGGGATTCTTTTATAGGTGTTTACAATCCCCCTAAACCAAAGAAACCATCTCCAGAAACTGTTAAGTCCGAAGAAAAGAAATAACGGAAAGGAAAAATAAAATGAAAACAGAAATAGTTATTCAAAAAGGAGAAATATTACGTCAACCTGCTCCAGTAATGATAGGCACAAGAATATTACAAGGATTTGAAGTTAAATATAAAAAGAACATAATTATGTTATATGTTCCAATAGAAAATTTAGTAGAAGAGGAAGAAAAAAAGGAGGCAAAAGAATGATATTCAAAATAGCACATAAGAAAAATAATAATATATTAGTTAAGATTGCAGGATTAGACCCCGATACCGAAAAGAAAGAGAAAAAAGACGGCACATGGGCAGATTGTTCTGCTAATGTTTATAATTGGGCTAAGAAAACTTATAAAGAAGGCGACGAAGTTAAGGTCGAATATTCTGTAAATAATGGTCAATATACCGTTACCAGAATTACAAAAGGTGCTGGTGAAAGTGTGAAAACAGAGGCGACCCAACCAGATAAAAACCCAACTTGTAAAGATTGTGGTAAAGAATTAAAAGATAATAGGTATGATACATGTTATACTTGTAATCAGAAAAATCCTTCAAAATCTTTGAGTAAAAGTGGTAGTCCTGATTACAAAAAAGGAGCACCATATGGAAGTTTACTTCCTGTAGAAGAAACAAGAAGAAATAAATTAGCTACTATGTCAAGTGCTTGTGAAGCTGTGCAAACTTTGACAGGATTAGTAGATAATCCAACTACTATAGCAGATTTTACAATAATTATTTATGAGAAGCTCTATAAAAAAATGTTTGGATAAAAATAGGAGTTAAACAATGGCTAAGAAAAAACCACGTAAGAGACGACCACGTAAAAATAAAAAATGTCGAACTCCAAAAAAGATAGATGTAGACCAAATTCTTTTAGAAAATCGACAATTATTTTTATTTGATTCTATCAATTCCGAAACTGCTAGAGACTTAATTAAAAAAATGGTAGCATTAGATAGAAAAAAAGTAGCTCCTATATCATTATATATTAATTCTGGTGGTGGTGGTGTTGATGCTGGATTTTCTATTATTGATAGTATGAATGGAATAGATTCTCCTGTTATTACTATAGTAGTAGGTATGTCGGCTTCTATGGCAGGGATAATATCAATTGCAGGTAGCAGGCGTTATATGACAGAACATTCTTCATGGATGAGTCATGATATGGCAGGGGGGGTTTATGGAGAAGATTATACTACCAAAACAATTGATAGAGTTGAGTTTATGAAAAAAGAACAAGAAAAATGTGAACGATTCATAGCTAAACATACAAAATTAAATGCAAAAGAAATAATTGAAGCAAGACATGGAGAACTTTGGCTAACTCCAGACGAATGTCTTAAAAAAGGTATAATAGATGAGGTAATTAAATAATGAGTCTACACTCTAGTTTGAAATCTAGTAAATATAAAAATATTCGCTCAGTTAAGAAACGTTACGAGAGACTACAATCTCTTTTAGAAAAAGGGAAAGAAGTTTTAAGTGTATTTGGTTTACCAAAAGAAAAAATTATTAGATTAAAAATTAAAAAAGAAAAGAAAGAAGAAAAACTGTTGGAAGGTCTTACAGATTCTGCTAAAGAAGCAGAAAAAAAGACAAAAGGGTTTGGTCAAATAGAAGTATTAATTGTAATAGCCATTTTGCTTTTTATATCAGCTATATTTCTACCGTCGTTTATGGAGATAGTAAAATGAGAACAATTATCTTTATTTTAAAAATATTATATTTGATTTATAAAGCATGGAGAAAAAATCGGAATTTACGTTTATGCCAATTAATAGGTAATTGTTTCGAAGCTGGAAATAATTATTATATTAAAGATGATGAGCTTGAAAAAAGAATAAAGGAAATGTATAATGTTTAAATGTAAAGAATGTAAAAAGAAAATAAGTAGACATTCTGGAAAATATGGTTATGGAAATTGTCAATCTTGTGCTAATAGAAAAACAAGCATGGGGAGGAAATGTTCAAAAGCGACAAGAACAAAATTAAGCAATGGTCAAAAAGGTAGACCTCTCACCGAATTTCACAGAAAACAATTAAGTTTATACCATGCTGATGTATCTGGAGAACGTAATGCTATGTTTGGTAAAAAAGGAAAATTGTCTCCAAATTGGCAAGGTGGAAAATCTTTTGAACTTTATCCATTAGGTTGGAATAAAACATTTAAAGAACAAATAAGATATAGAGATGGATATAAATGTCAAATATGCGGATGTCCAGAAGTAGAATGTAATAGAAAATTAGATGTGCATCATATTGACTATGATAAAAAGAATATCAAACCTAATAATTTAATTACTTTATGTATTAGTTGTCATATGACAACTAATTTTAATAGAGATTATTGGTATGCTTATTTTACTTATATAATGGAGGAAAAATAAAATGTCTAAATTTGTTCTTCCCAAGTCGCTTATAATCATTGATGTGGAGACGACAGGAACAGATATAGAACATTCTTCTATCATTCAGTTGGGAGCATGTATTCTTCATAAAGAAGGATATTTAGAATCGTATACATTTAACGAATATATTTTACCCTATCTCCCTACATGGACAAAAGAAGCACAGAAAGTTCATGGAATTAGTTATACTAAAATCCAAGAAATTGGTAAACCTATTAAAGAAGTATTGGAAGATTTTGAAAACTGGCTTGCAAGATTTTGTATTGAAGATATTCAATCCCATTTTTGGTTAGCTCAATGGGGAGCTAATTTTGATGTTCCCTTATTAAAAAAAGCATACGAAAGTGCCGAAAGAAGATTTCCATTTTATTATCGCACTTTTGATTTGGCAAGTATAATTAGATTTGAACTTGCTAAACAAGGTAAGTTATATCAAGAATGTGGAGAGGATAAATGTGCTTTAGCATTAGGGATTAAAGTTGATAAAACTAAATTACATGATGCCTTATATGATGTCCAGCTTAGTGGTAAAATGTTAGAAAAAATTATAAAGGAAGAAAATAATGGATACAAGTAAAGAATATATATTGATGTGTGAAAAGGCGGAAGAGATACAAAAATTTTATCCTAATGATAAAATAAGTAATTTTTTTAGTGGTAATAAATTAGAAATTTGGCTCCCTCGCCAAGACCAGTTGCAGGAGATGATTGTTAAAGCTTATGGTAATTGTCGTTGGCATAAAGTGTTTTCGTCTTTTTTGAATTGGTATGGGGATGTAAATATTGTGCAAATAGAATCAATGGAACAACTCTGGCTCGCCTTTGTAATGAAAGAAAAATATCAAAAGACTTGGAGTGGAAAAGATTGGATAAAGGAGAAAAATAATGAAAATTAAATTTTATAATACATGGATAGAACAAATAAAATCAGGCGATTTTCCTTATCATTGTAAAATTGAGATTTTGTCATTTGGAAGAGTAGACCATCAATTTTGTTTATGTATTTTTAATTTTGTTATAATTTTAGAAACGTAAAAAATAGAGAAAATGAATATAATTAAACTAATTTTTAGATATTATAAAAAGGAGTTATAATAATGGGAAGAATAATTAAAGCTCCTGTGGAGTTTAGTTCTTCATCGCAACGATAGGGAGGTAGGGAATGAAGTTTAAGAAAATATTAACATATATATTGTTAGTAGTTTTAATGGGAACAGTAACTTTACAGGGTTTAAATCTTAATTTAGTTCGGCAAGAATTGGATTCGGTTTATGATACATTAAAAAGTCAAACAGAAACTTTGACCAATCTAACTAAATTTGTAGCAGTTCAAACTCAGTCAATAGCAACAATAACAACACTTATTGAGGGATTGCAGACACAAGTTAAGGCTTTAGCTGATGCAGGAGATTATTTGTTATCGCTTTTAGACCCTAAACCAAATATAGAAAAAAGTATTTCTGCTACTGTTCAAATCAAAGTTGGAAGATATGGAGGAGCAGGGGTAGTTATAAAAGATGACGGAGAATATTTATATGTTTTAACTGCCAAACACGTAATAGAACCAAGAGGTAAAGTAGAAATGGTAGTTACCAATAGCGAAACCAACAAAAGAATCTATGCAGGGATAATTCCAAGAAAGAACATATATAAAGCTAAACAAGTAGACTTGGCATTATTAAAACTTCCTAGACCAGAAGGAACATTTGATATAATGCCTTTAGCAGAAGAAGAACCAAAAATAGGAGCAACTATCTATACGATAGGACATCCAGTAGGAACAAAATACAGTGTCAATATTGGATTAGTTTCTAATTATATTAAAAATCCTTTCGCTAAAAGACAAGGAACATATATGCTTATTTCTGCACCTTCTATATTTGGTAATAGTGGAGGAGCAGTAATTAATAATAAAAGCGAAGTGGTTGGGATTGTTTCAGGTATTATGTGGTTAGGTAAAAATCCTAAAGATTTTAAAAATACCGTATATATTTATCATATGGCATTGACGATTAGGCTCGACGATATTAAAGAATTGTTGGAGGAAGTAAAATGAAAAAGAAAAAAGTTGTCCATACAATCAACAAACCAGCAACAGTCGTAGAAATTCTTAAAGCATTAGGAATTACAAAACAAGAATATGACGAAACTGTAAAAGTCATTAAAAAGATATTATGAAAAAGAAAATAGAAACAGATATACGCCTATTAAGGCACAAAAGTGCCGAAATAGAGCCAAAAGAGGCACAAAGTATCATTAAAGACCTTGAAGATAGCTTAGATTTGTCAAAAGGTTGCGGACTTAGTGCCATTCAAATAGGGATACCTAAAAGAGTATCTATAGTTAGAATAATAAATTTACAAAAAATAAATTTAATTAATCCTAAAATTATAGAAAAAGAAGGTAAATTTCAATTTAAAGGCGAAGCGTGTTTGAGCTTGCCTGGTCTTTCAATCGATACATCAAGATATTATCAAATAACATTGGAAAATAATGGAAGACAATATGTATCAACTGGAATAGAAGCATGTGTCATTCAGCATGAGGTAGACCATATGAATGGAAGATTGATAATAGACCGTAAATGGAGAAAAAGATGAGAGAGATTAAATTTAGAGCGTGGGATGAGAGAGATAAATATATGTGGACAGTTGGTGAGATGGCATGGCTTGTAGGTGGTCTACATATTAATGATGGTGGTTCAACAAGCGGTTTTATTAAAGATAGGTTTATCCTCATGCAATACACAGGACTTAAATCTAAGAACGGAAAAGAGATATATGAAAGCGATATAATTAAGGCAACCAATAAATTGCAAGGTTTTATTATGTGTGTCGTTTGGGACGATATGGACGCAGGTTGGCGAGTTAATTATTATAATGGGACAAAAGCTGTTCAAGATTGGCTTTGTATGTATAATCAGGTTAAAGTCATAGGCAATATTTATGAAAATCCTGAACTTATAACTAATGTGCAGTAACAAAGGAGGAACTGATGTTATCATTCTTGAATCCTTTATCAAACCTTACTCCTTACTTGTTAGAAATGACCACTCTATTAAAAGCTTTAGCGGTCGGGGGACTTTGTTTGATATTGATAAATCTTACTAATTTAATCGTTAATATATGTAAAAGAAGATAAGGAGCTAACGTGATTAGATGGCTGTATTTTATTATAGCTCTATTAATATCTGTTATGGTGCATGAATTAGGGCACTTAATTTCTGCTTTGATATGTAAAGTTAAGGTAGAAGCTTTTTCAATAGGATTTGGAAGACCTATTTGGAAGAAAGTAATTAAAGGAATCGAATTTAGAATATCTCCATTGTTATTAGGAGGATATGTTAAATTAGCAGGAGAGAACGATAAAAGACCAGGCGGATTATTGGCTCAACGTTATTTGAAAAAACTTTTTATTATACTGTCAGGCGTTACGATGAATCTTATATTAGCATGTATATGCTATTTCTTTTTATATAAATCTATTACGTTAGGAATGACCGTAGATTGGACAATATTAAAAAGTATTTTAACCAAAAATTTTGAGTTACCACAACAATTAATTGCTACTTTACAACCTAATATGTTTTTGTTACAATTAAGTTTGATAAATTTTGGATGTGCTATTTTAAATGCTTTACCGATTCCTGCTTTAGATGGAGGACTAATATGGTTAGTGTGGTTAGAAAAATTAACACCAAACTATGAAACAGTTATAAAATATTTATCAACATTTGGATTTATATTCTTAATGTTATTACAATTTGCAATAGTATTATATATATTATTGTAAGGAGGCATCATGAACGAAAAATATATAGAAATATTCGACAAACATGGTTTAAGATGTTCAAGACACTTTGGAAGCAAATCTGGGTATAGAGATTCTCATCCTGACCATTTAGTTGTATTTAATGCTCGTATTTACCTTAAACGTTATTATGAAACTGCAAAAGATACCACAATTAAAGATTTTTTTGAAGGACAAGCTGAAGAGATTTATTATGTAGATATTGATTTCAATATAGATATTTATAAACTATATAGAGTGCATTTAGAAATTGGAGAAGCCTTAATTATAACAACAGAATCAGGAACTAAAATTGTAGAAATCGGAGAACCAAAATGACTAAAAGATTTCAAAGAAGAATAAAAGCAAATTATAAGGAAGTTCTTACATGGGCAAAATGGAAGCAAGATATTGAAATAAGTGCAGAGACAGCAAGGACAGGTAAATTTATTAAGAGGAAAAAATGAAATATTGGAAAAACAAAAAATTACCTGAGAGTATGAAAAGAAAAATTAGTAACACATTAAAAGGCAGAAAACTATCTGAAGACCATCGTAAAAATATTAGTCGTTCATTAAAAGGAAGAAAAATAACTTGGAGTAATAAAATTACTCAAACTAAAAAGAAAAACGGGACTAATAAGTGTTACAATACAGGAAGAACTCATTTTAAAAAAGGTCGTAAAGCTTGGAACAAAGGAAAACGAATGCAAAAAATAGGTAGAAAACGATTGTCAGCAGGTTATAGAGAAATTTATTTACCAAAACATCATTTAGCTTCTAAATTAGGATATGTAGCAGAACATAGATTAATAATGGAAAGATATATTAAAAGACCTTTAAAATCTGAAGAAGTAGTTCATCATATCAATGGTAAGCGAGCAGATAATAGAATAAACAATTTAATGTTATTTAAAAATCAATCAGAACATCAAAAATTTCGTCATTATCATACTGTAGGAACAATAATATGTTCTCATTGTAAACATCGAATTAAATTAGGAGGTTAATTTGCGTTATTTTTTCACGGCAGATTTACATTTGGGGCACAAGAACATAATCACCTATTGTCATAGACCTTTTAAATCTTTAGACCAGATGAATCAAACTTTAATAGCCCGATGGAATTCTAGAGTTAAACCTGAAGATATAGTTTTCGTAATTGGCGATTTTTGTTTTAGAAATAGTTCAGATAAACGAGGAGAAGGAATAAGAATGTCAGCAAATCAATGGGAATCATGTTTGCATGGAAAAATTATCCATATCAAAGGTAATCATGATAAAAACAATTCCACCAAAACTATAATAGAAAGATTAGTAATAGGATATGGGGGCAAGAGAATAAATCTAGTGCATATACCCGATTTTGCAGATGTAAATTACGACATTAATTTTGTTGGGCATAAACATCAAAAATGGCAAATAAAAAGAATAAGACGAGGAGAGAATTTCACGGATTGTATTAACGTTGGGACGGATGTGTGGAATTTCATGCCAGTAACGTTTGACGAAATTATGAAACGATACCATAAATGGTTAAGGAAAAATCATGAATAGAGAAAAATTTTTCATAAAAACAATAGATAAATTAACAACTAAATTAAAAATTCATGCTCCTATTATTCAATCAGATAAAAGAATAAGACGTTACGTTGCTTCAGTAGAAATGTGTTCTTGTGAAATCGATGGAGTGCCACAACATTGCCCAATTTTGAAATATAATCCAGGAAAAATAAAGACATTACAAAAATGGCAAATAATTTACACAGTATTACATGAATTAGGACATATCAAATGTGCAGATGCCTCACGAGAAGATAGTGAATATAAAGCAGAACGTTTTGCTCATAAAGCAATTAGAAAATATTTTCCTCAGTATCTTGAAAGAGTTATGGCTTATACACAATGGGTTTCAGAAAACGGACAAAAAATTTATAGAGATGCTTATAAAAGAGTGATTAAGGATTATTATAGGAAAAAAATATGAAATTATATATAGGACTTATAATAGAAGGAATAGGAGGATTTGGAGCGTTCCTTTTTCCGATGTTAGCAATTATAACTTGGAATAAATATTATTTTATTGCAGGAATTATTAGTTTTATTTTATTGTGTATTGGTTTTTTTATAACTTTAGTTTAATAGGAGTAATATAATGTTAGCTAAAATATTATTTTTAATAAGCGGTATGTTGTGGGCTATAGAAATGCTACCACAACTTCATAGAGTTTATAAAAGAAAATCGGTAAAAGATATATCTATTTTCTTTCCTATACTTTGTGTGTTATCTATGATATTTTATTTCGTAGCTAGTTATCTTACACGTAATTGGATATTAATAATTTCTATGGTTTGTCCATTTATTTGTAATGTAGCATTTTTAATACAAGTTATAATATATAGACCAAGAGTTGTTACAAGATTTAAGAGGAAAATATGAATAAAATCGAAAAAGTTTATAACATTTTAAAGAGAAGATTACCTAAGAAATATATTGTTCCAATTAAAATTTTCAAAACTACTAAAGATATGATAAAACATGTAGCAAAGAAAACAAAATGGAATTATAATAGATTAGTAAAAGGATATACCGCTTATTTTCAAAATAATCCTACTTATATAAAGACAAAATATTTCATAGCTAACAGAAAAAACGCTTTTGATATTACTGCTCTTTCAGGAAATCCGATATTAATTTCTAGACCAAATGCTATAAATCGTCCTGATTATGAAATTGCTCATTTAATATTGCATGAAATGAAACATAATACTCAATCTAAAAAAAGTGAAAAAGAAGCGGATTTATTTGCAAGACGATGGGTAAGAAAATTAATTAAAGAAGGGTTAATAAGTTATGTTTGAAATTTACTTCAACATTATTTAAAGGAAAACACAATGAGTAAAAAAATAAAACTTAAAAGTTACAAAAGTGTAAAAGCAATGTTTAGAGAAATGGAAAAAGAAAATAAAAAACATCCTATTAGAAGTTGGTTAAGACCAAAATTTTGGCAAATGATAAGACTTCCTAGAGAGATTCAATTAGCTATTAGGATTTTTATCCAAAGAGGTAAAAGAGGCTATGCCAATAGTGATGTATGGGGATTAGATTGTTATTTATCTAAAGTAATTTCCAAATCAGTTCAACATTTAAAAGAAAATTTAAATGGTATGCCTAATGGATTAACAGAAGGACAATGGATAGATATATTAAATAAAATAGTATATACCTTTGAAATAGCTAAAGATATTACTAACGGAGATGCTATTTATCTCCCTATTAAAGATTGGTCAGATACTAAATATACTAAATGGTGTCAAAGTATTAAAGGTATTAATAAAAAACATACTGAGATTCTTGGCATGAGAATATTAACAAAAAAACAATCTAAAGAATTTGAAGAAGGATTCAAACTTTTTCAAGAATATTTCTTTGATTTATGGGATTAGGAGAATAAAATGATTATCATTAAAACCTTAAAACAGACTTGTTTCGCATGTCCATCTCAATGGGAAGGAACAGATATTTACGGAAACGAAATATATATTCGTTATAGATGGGGACATTTATCTATATCAGTAAATCATGCAGAAATTGTAAGTCATCAATTGGGAGAAGGTTTAGCAGGGGGGTTGACAACAGAAGAACTTAAAGTAATAACAAGGAATATATTCAAATGGGATTAATACACTTATTTATAGAAATTATCAAAGGTATTATAACTATATGGATATTAGGTGTGATAGTGTATTCAATAGTTCTTAAAATTGCAAAATGGATGGGATTTGGAAATGATTAAAAAACGACTTATATTTATATGTGGACTGTGCTCTATGGAAAGTGAACGAACAGTAATGGAGACTGCAAGGTATCTTAAATATGTTACTAGTAAATATAACGTAGATTTTATATTTAAAGTTTCTATTGATAAAGCTAATAGAACTTCTTTAAAATCTTTTAGAGGGATAGGGATAGATGAAGGGATAGAAGTGTTGAAGAAAGTAAAAAAAGAATATAAGATACCGATATTAACCGATGTTCACCATCCTTATCAAGCAGAAATGCTTAAAGACGTAGTAGATATTATGCAAATACCAGCTTTCTTATGTAGACAAACTGATTTAGTATTAGCAGTAGGCAGAAATGCTAAAATGGTAAATATAAAGAAAGGACAATTTTTGGACGGAAATGATGTAAAATATATCATAGAGAAAATAGAATCAACAGGAAATAAGAATATTATACTTACTGAACGAGGAACTTGTTTTGGATATAGAGATTTAGTAACAGACTTTCGTAATTTCATTAAAATGAAAACAACAGGATACCCAGTAATTTATGATATGATTCATTCACAGCAACAAATGTCAGCAAATAAAGGAAAATCGGGTGGACATAGAGAATTTGCTATTCCTTTAGCTAAAGGAGCACTTGCTACTGGTTATGTCGATGGAATCTTTTTAGAATGCCACCCCTGTCCAGAAAAAGCAAAGTGTGATAGGGCGACGGCATTACATATTGCCGAAATAGAACCTTTACTTAAAGAACTATTAAAAATTTGGGATTTAAAACATGAATAAACATAAGAAAAATAAATGTAATTGTGGAAATGAAAAAAATTATGAAACAAAATGTTGTCGCAATTGTGCGAATAAACAACATTCTTTGAGAATGAAAGGTTCAGGTAATCCTTTTTATAATAAACATCATACAAAAAAATCAAGAATGAAAATAAGTCAAACTCATAAAGGTAAAAAGAAAAAACCATTTACAAAAATACATAGAGCAAATTTAAGTAAAACTAAAATAGGAACGAATAATCCGATGTATGGATTAAAAGGAAAATTAAGTCCCAGTTATGGAATGAAACGCAAACAAAAAACCAGAATTTTATTGAGTTTACTTAGAGGAGGAACAGGAATTCCTTATGAAAATAGAGAATATTCAGAAAAATTTTATAATATTAGAGAAAAAATAAGAAAACGAGATAATTATATTTGTCAATCATGCAAAATTCCTGAGATAGAATGTAGAAGAGAATTAGATATTCACCATATTGATTATAATAAAGATAATTGTGAAGAAGGTAATTTAATAGCTTTATGTTGTAGTTGTAATACTAAAGCCAATTTTAATAGAACATATTGGCAAAATCTGTATAGTCAAAAAGTATTAAAAATAAGGGAGATAATATAATGAAAGTAGGAGATAAAATAATATATAAACAGAAAAAAACGATATATTTATATCTTGAAAATGAAAATAAAATAATTAAACATAAAATACCTATTATACCCAGAAAAACTTTAAAAGAAATGAAAGAACAAGGTTTTTTTCCATTGCGTCAAATTTATATAAATGGAGAATGGCATAAACCAATAGACCTCGATAATATAATACATGCGAATAGTAGAAAAGATTGCTTACAAAAAGTCAAATACTATTTTATGAATAAAATAAGAGAGGTTATATAATGGAATATAGAATTGGGATTTTTTTAGGAATTATTATAACATTAGGAGTTATTTTATTAATTAAATTGATAGATAGAAAACAAGAATTTATTTTAAGATGTTTTAAATTTAAAAAAGTATATAGAAGTATAGAAGGAACTTTTTTAAGCAGATGTCCCAAATGTAAAAATTTATTAATAAAAGATGAAGATGGAAAATATTGTAAAAAATGTGGAAGTATGTGGTTTAAATTATCTAATTATTTAACAGGAAGAACATAATGAAAATAGAGAGGTAATATAATGACTCAATATAAATGTGCTATTTGCGGAAGTATAAACCGTCATCATAGTTGTAGGAAAATATTGGAACTTCGAGATGTAACTCCTTCTAAATTAAAAGAAAATTGGGATGAAGAATTTGAAGATAATATAGATGATTATGGTAGGGATGGAGGAGGACTTGATATATTAAATAATAATCTTAATTTATCAGAATTAGTAGAAAAATATATTGGATTAGATACTAAAGTAAAAATTAGTTGTAAACAAGGCATGATTAAAATAGAGAGGATAAAATGAAATCCCCAAGATTAAAACAATTGAAAGTGAATAAAAAAATTAGACTTAAAGAAATCCGTAAAATGGAACGAGATATTGATGAAATTATTCATGCCGATTTGATGGATATTAAATGGTATATTAAAAAAGACTTTATAGCTTATTTGAAGAAAAAAGGAATTCTTTATATTAAAAAATCTTCAAAAAAGAAAAAAAGAACAAGGAGACGATAATGCCAAGTGGGATTTATAAAAGAACAAAAATAAGAATTTATAAATCAGGGAAAGATAGTTATAGTTACAAAGATGGTAGATGTTCTAAAAAATATCATTGTAAAGAACTAAACTGTAATAATAATATTTGTTTACAAACTGCGTTATATGGACAAGGAAGATGTGGTTCTTGTGCTACAAAAGGTAAAAGAAATCCAGCTTATGGTAAAAAATTTCCTGAAAATAGTAAAAAAATGAAAGGGAATAAACGTAGTTATATTCACGGTAAAGGATATGAACCTTATTTACCAGAATTTAATCAAATAAGACTTAAAATTCGAGAACGAGATAATTATACTTGCCAAAATTGCGATATAACAGAAGAAGAACATTTTAAGAAATACAATAGACATATAGAAGTTCATCATATTAATTGTAATAAGAATGATAACAGAAAAGAAAATTTGATTACTGTTTGTAAACAATGTAATATTCAGGCGAAGAAAAATAGAAACTACTGGAAACAATATTTTAAAAGGATAATTTATGCGAAAAAGTCGAAGAAAAATAAAAAGGCGAAAAAGAGGTAAAAAGAGACAACCCAAACGGGTTAGTCATCTTGATACCCCTATAACTAATAGATGGACAAAAATTACCACTTATATAATGGTTGTGTTTGAAGCGGTATTCGTTATTTGGTGGATTCAAGAAACTGTTTTGAATTGGGAAGAACTCGTTATTAAATTTGGAGCTATATTTAAACCGTTAATAGATTTCGTTACTAGTTTAGGAGGTGCTTAATATGACACTCGAATATTTAAGTAAAGTAGGATTAGCGTTATTATTAAGTATTTTGGTAGGGTTTGAAAGAGAACAAAGTAAAAAACCTGCTGGATTACGAGACATAGCTTTAGTTACAATAGGAGCTACATTCTTCGCTATATTAGCTCTTGAGCTCGTAACTATTGCAGGTAACGTAAGATACGATATGGGACGTATTATAGCATATACGGTAGTTGGTATAGGCTTCTTAGGTTCAGGCGTTATAATGCAGAATAAGGACAAATTAGAGGGTATTACAACGGCATCTACGCTTTGGGCAATGGTGGCTGTAGGACTCTTTTGCGGATTAGGGTTATATGAGTTGGCTCTGATTTCAGGGCTATGTATATATGTTATCTTGAAATCTAAACATATTAGAGTAACTATAGCGAAGACAAGAAAAAGAAGGAAAAGAAAATGAAACTCGGAGAAGTAAGAAGTGCTGTTCGTAGAGCATTAAATTTGTTTGATAAATGGAATGATTATGTAGGTCTTGTTCGAAAACATACAGGATACTATTACGAATTACAAAGTATTATTGAAGACGCTGTTCATTGTGGTATACAACAAGCTCTTAATGATTTTAAAGTTTTAGATAGCGAAAAGGAGATAAAGATGGAAAAAAATAAGTTAGAAGTTATAAGAAAAGTAGATAAACAAAAATGTTATTGTTGTGAGGGTAAAGGTTATATTATTCCTTCTTTTAGAGGTTTTACAATATTTGGGTTTCGGAATAAATGTAAAACTTGTAACGGAACAGGAATATTTGAAGAAACTACTTATTTTCATATTGTAAATGGAATATGTTTTAGCGGAGATACACTAAAATAAGCGAGGAAAAAAATGATACAAGTATCTATATATTATTTATATGATATTTATAAAAATAAATATTCAGACGAATTAAATGAAAATCTTCTTTCATTAGAAGAATTTGTAGAAAAAATGGAAGATTATATGGAAGACCAAATAAGAGCAAAAGAATTTTAAGGAGAATAAAATGGGTTATCAAAACAGATTAAGTCATTTACGTCAAGATATAAGCAGGATAACAAACGAAGAATATAAAAGATATGTATTAAATGAAAATATGAAAGTTAAAGAATTATTAGACCGTATAAAAGGAAGAATTTGGAATAGTTTTAATATTGAGGTATTATATGAGAAAGAATATGAGGAGATATTATGAAAGCATTAAGATATTGTTATGATTGTAAACAAGAAACAACATTTACAGAAAAATACAAACCAGATGGATATTATGATTATGAACAATGTGATAGCTGTGATGAAAAAACTTACGGAGCTGAATATTTCGATAGAAAGTATAGTTCGTATATTTATAAACAACAATGCGAATGTAAAAAAGTGCATACAATTTTATCTATTGAAAATAACGATATAAATACTCAAACACTAACATTATTCTGTAGTTGTGGAAGACTTATAAATTTTGAATTACCTATAAACGACTAAGGAGACCGAATGTATAAACAGATAATTTTATCGAAAATAAACCTGTTAAAATATTTAAAGCTAAGAAAGCTTCCCTATGCTGGACGTGGTATAATTATTAGATTAATGTGTCCTATATGTAAAAAGACAAAAGATTGTGCTAACACTATTCCTAATACAGCTAAAATTAATTGTCATTTTTGTAAAAGAAACTATACCTTTTTAGAGATAGCAAAAGCGACTGAAGAAAAATTTCCAAGTGATGAAGAAAGTCAAATACAATATTTAAAAGAACTATTAGATGTTAAAGTTATGACTAAACAAGACGAAACAAATATAGAAAAATATTTAGATTTTTATGTAGAAAATGGTTTTGATTTAGTGCCGATAGCAAAAGATGATAAACGTCCAATAGAAAAAGATTGGACAAATAAAGAACATAAAGATAAAACAGAATGGCAAAGATGGTTGGCTAATGGACTTAATATAGGGATTAAAACAGGAACAAAGAGTAACATTACTATTATCGATATAGACCAGAAACCTATCCCAGAAGAAATAAAGAAACTGATGGGAAAGACTTTAATGCAAGAATCTACAAAAGGTTATCACTTATTCTATCGCTATGATAAAGATTTGCCAAAGACTAGAATAGATGAATTAAAAACAGATATTGAAAATAGTGGTGGACAAGTAGTTATATTTCCTAGTGCTGTTAAAGGCATTTCTCGAAAGTTAGATATACAAAAAGTCATAGAAATACCAAAAGAATTTAAAAAATACTTACAGGATAAAATAACCGTGCCAAGAAAAACACATAGCGAATTAATAAGAGAAGAAATAGAATCAGAAGATTTTAAAATTAATCCCAAAGATTTAGAACTTAAAAATAATAATCTTGAGGGAAGTTGTAATTCTTCTTTTATTAAATTAGGAGGTATTTTAAGAAAGAAATTAAATATTGACCAAACAGGATATGTGTTACATACCTTGAATAAACATTTATTGGAAAAACCCATGCAATCACAATCTATTACTGCTATGATTAGAGAATTAGATAAATATCTTGTTTTTGATGAAAAAGATTTGGCTCATGAAGTCTTCAAATATTTAAAAGAAGTAGAAGAAGCTCAAAGAACAGAAATTGCTATGGCAATAGTAGGCACTAATAGAGGAGAAGAAAAGAAGAGAGTAGATTTAGCTTTAGCGTATTTGGTTAAAGAAGGATTTGTCTTAAAGAAATGGAGAAGTTATGCTGTTATTAAAAAAGTAGAATGGAAAGAAACTTTAATTAATATAGGAGTTCCCATAGATTTTCAAATGCCCTATTTTCATGATTTGATGCACTTTAATTTTGGAGATTTAATCATTATTGGGTCAAGGAACGCTACAGGAAAAACTCATATCGCTATGAACATAATTAAACAATTGGTCGAACAAAAAATTACTCCTTATTATCTTTCTCTTGAAGGAGGTTCGAGATGGGCAAAAATAGCATTACAACTTGGATTAAAAGAAGGAGATTTTAAATGGGAAGAAACTTCTAATCCAAATAATGTAACATTAGAACAAAATGCTGTTACTATAATTGACTGGTTATGTCCAAGAAATTATGCAGAAACTGATAAAATATTGCAAGATTTGAATGATAAAGTTCGTGAAACTAAAGGAGTATTGATTGTTTTTGTCCAATTACGAGATAATAATGAGTGGTTAGCTAAAGATTTAATAAAACAATTCCCAGCTTTTGCTTGTAGATATATTTATGATAATGATGACAGTGGAGAATATGGCAAATTTACTATAGACAAAATACGAGATGCTACAATAAAAATAAAAAGATATGAACTACCTGCACGTTACAATTGGGAGACAAAAGAATTATCACTAATTAAAGATGAGGATATACCAAGTGGAAAATAAAGAATATTATACACTAGAAGAAGTTCTAGAAATGGATGCTGAAATATCGATTAGAAAAGCATTTCAAAGATATGGTGTAGAAGGCACAGAACAAAAATTAGAAGAACTATATAAAGCTACACCGAAATTACAGAATTTTATGTTCGGTATATATTATACAATGTTATCTCAGTTTATATTTAAAGCTGGATATTATAGAAAATATAGGAGAGATTAAATGAAAGATTTCCTATCTAAAGTATTTGAGAAAATGAAAAGTCAGTGCGATAAATGTAATAAATGGTTTTATATGAAATATATGATAAGTAATCCTGTTCAATTATATAAAAATAGAAATATTTGGAATGTTGAATATTATTGTAAAAAATGTTATAGGGAGATATTAAAATGAGGCTTAAAATCAAATATATAGAAAAGAAATTAGGAATCAAATTACGCAAGAACGCTGTATCTTTAGGATTAGATACTGCAACGAAGACAGGATATTGTATTGCTCGCACTAACAAAGTAGATATTCATTTTGATATTGGTTATATCAATTTGGATATGAAAGAAATAAAAGATAAAGACCTCAGAAATGCTTTGCGATATGAAGAACTATATAAAAGATTTAAGGGTCTTATTAAATCAGAATATATAGTGGTAGTAGAAAATGTATATTATAAAAGAAATCCTCAAACATTAATATTATTAAGTAGAATAGGAGCAATAGCTTGGACGATAGCAAAAACGAAAGGATGTAAAATAATTATATGGAAAACAGCAAGTCAAGCAAGAAAAATGTTGGGAATAAATCAAAGATGTCCAAAAGGAAAATCTAAAGAAACTATTACTAAAAGAATGAATCAGAAATTAAAGACTAATATAAAGAATGATGATATTATAGATGCAATAGTGTTAGCAATTGGAGGATTAATAAAATGATACCTAAAAAACAGCAAGTAGTTAATCATAAGCTTTCAGAAGAATTGAAGAAGGCTGGATATAAGCAGGAGGGATTATGGTGGTGGGGTTATCTCATACAACATGATGATGCTAAAGAATTGGATATATGGAATATAAACCGATGTGAACAACCAATAAATGAAAATGACCCTCACCCAATAGAAAAGATATGTGTCGCCCCTACAGTAGCAGAGTTGGGGGAGGCGTTGCCAGATTATTTGAATATAAAAAGAACTATTTATCAGTTAGATATATTAAAAGTTGATAAATGTTGGATTATTAGTTATAGGGTTGGTTGTGCTAAAGCTAATATTAGAATTGAAGCCGACACCGAAGCCAATGCCCGTGCAAAAATGTGGCTTTCTCTTAAAAAACAAGGATTAATTAAATGACACAATGTCGATTATCAGCACATGAATTATATAAATTAATATATAGTAAAATATCTGAAGAGGAGAAAAACTATAGAGACAAGATAGACTATTTTCCACCAACGTATAGAATGGTAACTTTTTATAAAAATAATTATAATAGAAAAGATAGTATTACACTTTGCGATATGCCTGGAAAACCTGTTGTTTTTTTATTACAATCAATGTATGATAGATATGGTAAGAATATTACTTTAGAAGATTTTAAATTCATCATAGATATGGCATGGGCATGTGGAGGTAAAAAGACGACATTTATATATAAATATTATGGCTTATTAAAACTTTTAAAGGAGTATGAAAATGAACTATCTAAATGATTTCCATTGGGTCTGGTTGGGATTAGGATTTTTAACTTGTCCGAAATTAACTATTATGATTGTATTAAGTATATATTTAAAAGATTTTATTCCGTTACCTTTAATGATAATAGGTTGGGTTATGGCTATATTAAGTAGTATAAGTATAAGGAGCAATTCATGAATAAAAAATTAGACAAACTATTGAAAGAACTTGAGAAAAAATATAATGCTAAGAAAGCAACTCAAATTGTTGAAGATGAGATAATACGAACAGGTATATATGCTCTTGATTATGTATTATCAGGAGGAATTCATCAATGTGAAGGCGGACATAGAATCGAATTTTTAGGAGCAGAGTCTTCAGGTAAAACAACATTTGCTTTACATGTTATTAAGAAATATCAAGAACTTGGAAAAACTTGTGTCTTTATAGATGCAGAAAATTCGTATGATAAAGAATGGGCAGAAATAATAGGAATAGATAATGATAATTTATTAATAGTAAAACCAAAATCTTTAGAAGAAGCTGGAGATTTATTTGTAAAATTAATTCCAGAAGCTGACTTAATAGTAGCGGATAGTATTGTAGCATTTATTCCTGAAGATGAAATTGATAGAGATACAAATGAACCCACTATGGGTTTACAAGCTCGTGTAAATGCTTTAATTTGTAGAAAGATTTATAGAGCAATATCTGGTAGAAAAACTACTTTATTATTTATGAATCAGCGAAGAGAGAAAATAGGAGTTAGATATGGTAATCCTTACACAACTGGCGGTGGCAGAGCATTAAAACATATGTATAATACACGGATAGAATTTTATGCTGGAGCATCTATTTTTGTAGACCCTAACAAAAAAACGTCAGATAAAATAGGAGTAGAAATTAGTTTGACATGTATTAAAAATAAGAAAGGAGTTCCAAAGCGTAAAGCAACAATGGACTTTTATTTCACAGGTAATATTGATAATAAAAAGGGTTTATTTTTTGGTGCTATTAAATATGGAATAATTGAATTATCGGGTAAAACATATACTTATAAAAAGAAAAAAGCAGTAGGACAAAAAAAAGCTATTAAAATGCTAACAGATGCCGATTATAAGGCAATCGAAGAGGAAATATGGACACGCCAGAAATAAAAAATGATAAAATAACAAATAAACAAGTTACTACTTATAAAGTAATATGCTTTTGTTGTGAAAAAGATTTTGAAGAGAAAGATATTACAAAGATAATAGTTGGTAAAGATAAAATAACTGGTTCAATAGAACGAAGATTCGTATGTAAGAGATGTAATCATTTGCCAGAATATCAAAAAGATTTAACTTTAGAAATGGAAATAGACCAAGTAGATAAGAAAATAAGTAGTGGAGAAGCAAAATGAAACAAAAAGAATTTGCAGATTATGCTTCAGCATTATTACATATTTATAAAGACAAATATCCACAATTTCATTGTGAAAAAAATTATTGTTGTGGAATATGTGATAGATTTTATCCTTGTTTGTTAGATATTTTGGATAAAGTTAAAAAATATAGTTTAGACCAAAGAAAAGAACTTGAACAAAAAGGAAGAGTATAAAATGAGAATACTAGGTAAAGACGGATTAATTTATAAGATATTAGCATTAGTAATATACTTTATAGCTCCATTGTTAGCATTAGGAGTTATCTTAATTGAAGGAGTAAAAAGATGGATAATAAGAAGAAAGTAATATCAAGTGAAAATATACCTATCAAAATGTGGTTAAATGACATTGAAGCAGGTGCATTAGACCAAGCTAAAAATTTAGCTAATCTTCCTTTTGCTTTTAAACATATCGCAATAATGCCTGATGCTCATCAAGGTTATGGTATGCCTATAGGAGGAGTGTTAGCAACGAAAAATGTAATTATACCAAATGCGGTGGGAGTTGATATTGGCTGTGGCATGTGTGCAGTAAAAACTTCATTGACTGAAATGCCTATGGAACTTTTAAAAAAGATATTTGGAGGCAGTAAAGATTATCAAGGCGGTATCAGAAGTGCGATACCTGTAGGATTTAAACATCATAGTAAAAAACAAGACAAATCTTTAATGCCTGATGTAGATATTGATACTTTGAACAAAATTCTAGCGGAAGAATATGAATCAGCGAGAAAACAATTAGGAACATTGGGTGGTGGCAATCATTTTATAGAGATACAAAAAGGGTCAGATGGATATATTTGGATAATGGTTCATAGTGGTAGTCGAAATTTAGGATATAAAGTAGCCAAACATTATAATATACTGGCTAAAAAAATTAATGAAAAATGGTTTAGTTCTGTTTCAAAAAAAGTAGATTTAGCTTTTCTTCCTTTAGATAGTATTGAAGGACAAGCTTATCTTAAAGAAATGAATTATTGTTTAGAATTTGCTAGAGCTAGTAGAAAACATATGATGGAAAAAATTAAAACAATATTTGTAGATAGTTTACCTTCTGGTAAATGGGTTAGTTTTGATGATATTATTGATGTTCATCATAATTATGCTACTATTGAAAATCATTTTGGAAGCAATGTTGTTGTTCATAGAAAAGGTGCTACATCAGCAAGAGAAGGACAATTGGGAATTATTCCTGGTTCACAAGGAACAAAAAGTTATATAGTTAAAGGATTAGGAAATCCACAAAGTTTTAATTCTTGTTCTCATGGAGCTGGTAGAACTATGAGTAGAACAAAAGCGAAAGAAACTTTAAATTTAGAAGAAGAAATAAAGAAGATGAATGATAAGGGTATATTACATTCTATTAGAGGAAAAAATCAATTAGATGAGGCTTCCAGTGCTTATAAAGATATAGATGTAGTAATTGAAAATCAGAAAGATTTGGTAGAAATTGTTGTAGAATTAACTCCATTAGGAGTAATTAAAGGTTAAGGGAAAAATAATGAGTTATATGCACATAGATAACTTATATAAAAATCAAGACATTCTTCAATTTAAAGAATGTTATGCTATGGAAAAAATTCATGGCACTTCGGCACATATATCATATACTAATGATATAGTGCATTTATTTCCTGGAGGTAGTAATTACGATATGTTTTTAAAGATTTTTAATAAAGATGAATTGAAAACAAAGTTCCAACAATTAGGAGTAGATAAAATCGTTATATATGGAGAAGCTTATGGTGGTAAGTGTCAAGGTATGAGAGATACCTATGGAGATAATCTTAAATTTATAGCATTTGAAGTGAAGATAGGAACAAGCTGGCTTGCAGTTCCTCAAGCAGAAGAAATAGTAAAAAGCTTGGGCTTAGAATTTATTCATTATGTTAAAATCCCTGTAGAATTAGGATTTATTGATGGAGAAAGAGATTCTGATTCAGTTCAAGCAATTAGAAACGGAATAGGGGAAGGGAAGAAAAGAGAAGGAATA
>SDBT01000983.1_pt1 | contig 48248 bp, 65 predicted proteins | sample 2277101 | NCBI WGS metagenome assembly SDBT01 (sample SAMN10404973, study PRJNA504765) | marine sediment metagenome | isolation source: marine sediment core GS10_PC15, 103 cmbsf | place: Arctic Ocean: Southern Knipovich Ridge | collected 2010 | reverse complement strand
CCGGCGGCCCGACCGGCCCGACCGGCCAACCGCGCGGCGCCTCCGGTGAAAGGGACCGGCGCGCCGACCGGGGCGACCGGTGGGGGAACCGACGCGCCTGAAAATGGTAGCGACTGCGCAAGCCCCTGGCTGACCGCCTTGCCGGCGGCCCGGCCGGCCATGGCGACGGACCCCTCGCCGGCGACACCGGCAACCGACGACGTGATAGACGTCTGGGCCGTCTTCGTAGCGACCGCCCTAGCGGCCTGGGCGGCGAGTGCAACAAATGGGATCGGCATCAGTCAGGGCCCCCCGACTCGTCTCGCGCGTCGTTGCGGCGGTTCATTTCCAGGTGGGCCTGGTAGATGTTATGTCGCGCCACGCCTTCTTCCTCGCAGTCGTAGATCGCGGCGAAGTAGCGTGCCGGAATCTCACCCCCCAGCGCGACCTGAATCGCGTCGGTTATGCGGTAGGACTCTCGCGCGGCGGCTCGGGGGAGGTTGAGCCAGAGCCCGACGGCGAGTTCATAACGTGCTCGTCGCTGCCGTCTGGCGCGACGGCCGAAACGTCGCTGTCTGTTTGGGCATCCGAGCATGACGGCCGCGTCGACTCCGTAGGCGGCGGCGACATCGGCGGCCGGCCGGTGTTTTTTTTTAGGCTCGCGAGGTGGCCGAGTAATTGCTCGATCAGACCGAGGATCTCCCAGTCGTTCAGCCCGCGGCCGGTCCGTCCGTCGAACCGCCGCACGTCGAACAGCTCGCAGAGGATATCGATCGCCTGGCTCGTCTCCGGCTCGCGCGCATCGTCGCAGGCGGCCGGATGGACTTCGAGGTCGTACACCGGATGATGGCAGATCGCCCGCCAGGTGGTGAAGGGATCGAGCCAGCGGTAGGTCTCTCCGTCGTGATACCGGAAGAGTCCGCGGGGGCCGAGTTTTCGTTTGTCTCGCCAGGTTCGTAGCCATTGGATTAACATCGTTCTCCTTCTTCTCCAAAGGGGTCGCTAAATCGTGTTGGTCGTCACCGCGTTGTAGACCACGCCGGCCGCGTTGGCGTGGCACTCGAATTCGATCTTCAGTGTCGAGAACTTCGTGCCCCGGTTCTGCTCGATCGGAAAACGCGGAAAGGCCCGCAGGAAATTGATTGGGTCGCCCGCGCTCTTGATACAGAGCCGGATCGCTTTGTCGGCGGCGCCGAACATCAGCGAGCCGGCGGCTACCGGCGCGCCGGCGGTCCCGTTCAGCGTCCGGCTCTTCAGCTCGTCGGCGACGGCGTTGTCGAATTTCGTCAGCTCGCAGCGCACGCGCACGATCTCGCCGAAGTACTGCACGTCGATCGGCGGGCCGTCGTCGCCGCCCAATTGGTCACCCGGCACGTCGAGGAAAAAGCCCTCCTTGGTGGTCTCGGCGCCGTTGCGCGTGTAACCCAAACGCTCGGCGGTAGCGCCGGCCGTGAAGACCTGGATATCCGCCAGCCCGGCAACAAGGATTGCGACTGCCATGGATTGAACCTCGGTTTAGGGGAAGCGTTTACGCGGCTCCGGTTATGTCGGCGTCGTACACGGTGCCACTACCGTCGGCGTGTGCCTCGAACTCAAAGATCAGTGTCGAGAACTTCGTGCCCCGGTTCTGCTCGATCGGAAACCGCACAAAGGCGCGGGGAAAATTGATCGGGTCGCCAGCCGAGTTGATCAGCACGCGGAACGTTTCGCCGCCGGCGAACATCAGCGCCCCCGCGGTGTCCGGCGTGCCGGGTGTGTTGTCGTTGTCCTGGTCGGCAATGCGGGCCTTGATCTCGTCGGCCAGCGCGTTGTCGAACTTCGTCAGCTCGCAGCGGATCCGCGCCGTCTCGCCGTGATACTGCACATCGATCGGCGGACCGTCGTCGCCGCCGTTTGAATCACCCGGCACGTCGAGGAAAAAGCCCTCCTTGGTGGTCTCGACGCCGTTGCGCGTGTAACCGAGGATCTTCATCCCCGCCGCGCCGGAAACCGCCGAGTAGGAGTAGACCTGAACTTCGGCGACGCCAGCAACAAGCACGGAAGCTGCCATGGTTACGTCCTCTTATCTGCGGTTGGTTGCCAGCCGCGAATCGCGTGACGGGAAAAAGTTCCGGGTCCGGTCGGGGAGTAGGTTCATCCGGTCGTAATCGACCGTTCGCGGCCCGTCGGTCGTCGGTAGCCCGGCCGACTTGGCCGCTTCGATGCTGCCGAAGAGCCGTTCCCCTTTACGGAGGCGATCGAGGTAGTCCTCGGCCTCCTGGGTGACGCGTTGCAGCCCTTCGTCGCCGAGCCGCTCCTGCCGACGCGACAACAACGCGGCCATCGCGAGTTGGCAGGTGATCAACTTCAGCAGCGACAGCGCATTGCCCGCAAGCCCACTCAAGTCGGCGGCCAGGTAGACATTGGCGACCGTGCAGGCCGCATCGACCCGGCCGCTGGCGTCGGTAAGCGCCGCGATGATCTTCGCGTCGGTATGGATATTGGCCACCGGTTGGCCGGTATCCGAGACAAGATCCGCCAGGATCCGCTCGTCGTATCGCGCTCGAAGGTCGTCGGCCGTGGCGTACGGCATGGTAAGGCCCGTGCTGCTGCTTTGGTTTGTCTGTCATGTCGATCCACCGCGAGCTTTCGAGTGCTCGCGGTGGATGGTTCACGCGCTGGTTTACCCCGCGCCGGTGAAGAGCACGCCGCTGGCCGGGGCGACTAGTTTGGCGACGACGTTCTCGACAACCGAAACGATCGATCGCCGATTATTCGCTTCCCTAAGTGTTTCTACGGTCATCTCTTCGTGGGCGAACAGGACGCACGTCGAGAAATTCGGCGCGTCGGCGACCCCAACCAGCCCGCCGGGTCGCGCACAGAGGAAAGGCGTCCCCTTTGCGAGCACTTGACTCGTCGCCTTAGTTGCTCCTTTGCGAGTCGTGACCTTGCGGGTCTTTTCGACAACGATCGGGAAGCCGTACAGCTTGTCCGGGATGCCATAGATGGTGTTGGTGCCGGGCAACTCCCCTTTCACCTGGGCCAACGCATCCGGGGAGCCCTTGACGTAGTCGACGATCTCCTGGGTCTGGGCGATCTCGGCGGCCAGGGCGGAATTGATCACCAAAACGAGGTCGTCCAGCTCGATCGCCGAGAGGGTGTCGTCGAGAATCTTTTCCGCCGCGGTGGTCAGTGAGCGTTTGATGTCCTGCCGGGCGGTCGTCGAGGCGGCCCAGTTGCCCGTGTTGCCGGGGATCGTCGAGACGGCCATCACGTGATCGGCGGCGTAGTTGGCCTGAGTCGTGATCTCGGTAATCGCCAACTGCGTCCGCGCGGTCATCGCCTGCCGCGATTTGATCGAAGCGTGCTGCGCCAAAATATTCCAATCGGCCTGGTCGATCGTCAGGTCGCCCAGCAGCACGGGGTAGGCGTAGCGCTTGCAGCGGAACGGCTTGAACTGGAACGACTCGGTGCCGTCGTTGCCTTCGGGCCGCGGCTGGGCGTCGGCCCAGACGAAGTTCGACAGGTCCGAATTCACAATCCGGCCCGCTTCCTCAACGGTCATCTCCAGGTAGTAGCCGGCCACTTTCTTGGCCGGTATGACTTGGATGTACTTATTGACGGGAAACTTGTTGACGTTCCGCGCGAAGTCGACAACGAGCTTGCCGCTCGCCTCGTGACTTCGGATAAACGTGTTTTGAGCACTCGGGAAAGCGGCGGGCATGATTGGTATCCTTTAGTCGAGAGGATGTGTTTCGTTAGCGGGTTGGGCCCTCGGCGGGCGACTTAGGCGAGCGCCGGGCGTTCGCTCCGGTGGGTGGTCAGGGAACAGCGGATTTTCTCGCCGGCGGCCGCTGCGCTGGCCTGGGCCACGGCGCCGATGTTTTGCAGCGTGGTGCCGCTCGACGCGATCGGGACGCCCCTGCCGTCGGAGTCCGCCTTCAAACGGTCACCACGGACGATCGCGGAGCCGGCCTCGATGAGACACTCGTCCCCGTCGCCGAAGAGCCGGAACGACTCTCCGGCCTGGGCCGCGTAGGTCGTCATGACGAGATCCGACAGGGGCGCCTGGTTGGACCCCTCTTGCGCGACGCCGGCAATCTCGGCGTTGGCCGTCGCTTGAAGGCCGGAATGATCGTTGGCCGTGTCCAACATCACGAAACGGGACGGCTTAATGTTGCCGCGGGCGACGAGTTGGGGAGGTGTGCTAGGCATGGTTGGTATCCTTTAAGTAAAGTTTTGGTTGGTTGGTTCATGGGCGGGCGCGTCACCCGATCGGCCCCGCGCGGAGTTGTTCCAGCGTTTCGGCGAAGTCGACCTCCTCGCCCCGTTCCCGCTTGGCGGTGCAGATCTCGGTCGCCTTGTCGCACAGCTCGCGGCCATAACGTTCGCGATTGGCGGCGCCGCCGGGTCGGTCGGGGGACCCGGCCGCCGCAACCGACGCGCCGGGAGAGTGGGTCGGCAAGACGTGGCCGACCGGTTGCGGGCGATAGTTTTGCATCACGCGATCGAGGTGCGCGGCGAACTGGTCGTCCGACATCCGCCCATACCGGCAGACCTCGATCTCGTCAGTCGGATCGAGCACGACCGCCATGGACGCCTCGGAGAGCATCGAGTAACGCTCGGTGTCGACACGGCGCCCACGCTCGGCGTCCAGTTCCGTGGTGAGCCGCTCGACGTGTTCGGTGAGCGCGTGCAACTCACGGCCGTGCGCGGCCGTGTCGCGCGCATACTTAGCCGGCGGCTTCGCCTTTTGGTACTCGCCGGTCGCGTTCTCGCCAGTCGCGTTCTCGCCGTCCTCGTCGGCCGAGCCGGCCGAAGGGCCGTCGCCGTCGCCGCCCTCGACCGTGGCATTGGCGGCCGGCGTACCGTCGTCACCGTCCGCGTCGACCGAACCATCGGCGGCATAGTTCTTTTTGCGGCTCTTGCGACGGCTGGACCGTTGCTTGCCGTAGTCCTCGAACTCGTCGTCGTCTAGCTCGTCGCAGGCCGCGTATTTCTTCTCCTTGGCGGCCGCGAAGCCGTCCAGGGCCTCCTTCGAACCGGCGAAGTCGGTCGCCTGGTCCGCGGTCTGGTACTCGCCGGTGGCGTTCTCGGCCCCGTAGCGACGTTGACCCATCGGCTCTTTGTCGCGGTCCGGGGCGGCGGGAGGTACGCTGTCGGGTCCGGGAGGTTTAGGCAGCTCCTCCAGACCGGCCGAAGGGCCGTCGTCGGGCGCCGGAGAAGGAACGCCCTCGGGCCCCGCGGCCGGGTCCGGTGGCGAGGCCGGTGGCGAGGCCGGGGCCATTGGATCCGCCGGCGGCGGAGGTGGCGCGTCGGAGCCGGGGACCGACGCTTCGGGGCCGGCCTCCTGGGCCATGAGGCTCTCGACGAATTGAAAGACATCGGTCTGCCGAAGCGCGTCGATCAGTTGTTTCAGGTCGTCATGTCCGAGCATATTGGTCTGTCCTTGTGTGTTGTCCGCCGCGTAGCGGCGCTGGTGCTTCGGTTTGATCGCGTCGGGGACGAAGACGTCGGTGGCCGCCGGGGCCACGGCCGTGTATTTCTCAACGAGTCGCCCCTGATTGCGCGCCGCGTACAGAATCCCCATGTCCAAGCGAGGAGCGGTCGCTCCTAAAAGCGCGATCGGATCGAGGAACATATCGTCATAGGACTCTTCCAGCCACACCTCGGGACTGCGGCGTGGGTGCTTTTTCGACTTAGCGTAATCACCCTTGAAGATATGGAAGTCGGCGAGGATCGCTTGCCGTTGCCGCTGTCCCGGCTCGCCGAGGGTGCCCATGCGGAAGGGACCGGCAAATCCGACGACTTCCGGGTCGTCCTTGGCTTCGTCGGGGTTCGGCGTGTGGCCTAAAGTCACCGCCGCGAAGTCGCCCCCCTCGTCGATCCGTCGATTGCAACGATCGCAGACCGCTTGCAGCTCGGCCGGGCCGAATTGCAGCAGCCGGCCGTCGCGGGCCGTCGTCTCGTGCTCGGTAAAGACCGGCACATTCTCGATGTTGACGAACTCCTCCTCGGAAAACGACTTCGACGCCGCCCGGACGTTGGCCCGCGGCAGTGGTTCGCTCGGGTTGGAGAACTGCGGTGTCATCAGTTGTGCGCTCAAGAAACGAAAAAAGGCCCGACGGGGCTTCGCTTTCCTTTGAAGCAGGAAAGAGAAACCCGGTCGGGCCTCGTGCTTCGAGTGACCCAGTGGATCTCGTTATCGGTTTAGTCGTCGCTGCCGAATTGGACGCACGTCGTCTTCGGCTGGCTCAATCTGCCCTCCTTGGCGGACAGCTCCACGCCAACGGTTCCACGGAAGGACGGTTTCGTGGCCTTCCGCAAGAGGCGATCGAGCAGGCGAATTGCCATCAGCCGGTATTCACTATTTCGCAATGCCGGGGCGTCGCTGCCCTTCGCCTTCTCTGGTGTATCACGCCCCCCCGCCATCCGTCAACCTTATTACGGGCCATCATTTGCTTGTAACTGCCGCTTGACGCCATGATTTACACTGCCTAGTAGGCGGTCTGGGATGGGCAGACCGAAATAACCGGCACCCTCCTCTGCCTCAAAGACCAAACCGGCTGGGAAGTACGCGATCTGGTACGCGCTTTGGGCGCTACGGCTATATTCAATCATCTGCCCCTCTTCATGGGCGCTGATATTGATTGCTTCACGTACTGATGACTTGGCTTCCCACGCCTCGCGGGCGATCTCTTCGGCGCGGTCTTGGCGTTGACAGACGCCGACAAGGCGATGGTCGTCATAGTCTCCGATCATGACTACATAAATTATCATCGTCGCTTCTCCTTTATTTCTCGTCTTGGGCACTCGGCCCGAACTCGACAATCTCAAACCCGCGGCCTCGCTTCGGTTCGGTCACCTTGAAGAACCGAAACGGAAACATCTCGGCCGCCGTCAGTCGTTTCACCCGCGCCTTGTCGGCCTCGTAGCCTTTGGTTTCATGTAGCTCCAGCGTGCGGTCGGCCGTCATCACCATAAAATCAGCCAGGTAGCTGACCCCCTTGGCCAACCGCAGCCGCATCGGCTCGTACCACCACGAAAGGATCTCGCCGGTCAGCTTTCGCGCGGTGAGCACCTTGGCATAGCGGGTTTCGAGCTTGTTCATCTCCCCCGGTTTTTTTGGAGTCCCCTTCAGATGGGTCGTCCAGTGTTGTTTTCGTCGTGCCATCACTCACACCGACATAAACCTGGAGATGAAGCGGTTAACGTATTTAGCGAGATGCCTCTTCAGATTAGGATCATAAGTTCCTTCCACGACGCACGTCGTTAAGTTGATTGAAAGATCCGGACCGCGATTCGCATCCATGTCACGTCCAAATTTAGTCCTCATATAAAGAACACCATCCCTCACTTCAAAACCATAAAAGACTCGAACAGGATTCATCTCCTCAAAGGCTGGTATGCCTATAGGTGGAGTTAGTATCAGGGGTATCGGACCCTCAAGTCCCCAGACATCTAGCGCTGCCATGGAATTAGACCTCCTACTGTCTAGTTGTCGTGCTCGATCCTCAATTGTATTCGTCCTTTACTTCCTTGTCGAACAGCTTCCCCGCCGCCGACCGAGGCGTGTCGGCGGCCATCACGTGGTTTTTTGGTGTTTCTCGTCCAGCTCGACCAGCACGACGCGATCGGTCAGCTTCACTAGCCGCGTCATCGCCCTCATTGTCTTGCGGCGTTGACGACTCTCCACCCGATCCCTCAGCAGGCGACACACCGCCTGTTTCATCTTGCGGCACCGCCGCTTGAGCCTCCACATCTGAATGCTCCTCGACATCGCTCTTCTCCTTTTTCTCCTTGGCCGCTTGGACCTTGTCGTACAGATTGGACTTCCAGTCCCCTGTAAACCCAAAGGACTACTGGCCCTGCCCGCCGCGCGCAAACTGCTCGACCGACATCTGTCCGCGGCTGCGCGTATACCGCAACGGCTGGCCCTTTTCGAGCGTGACGATCGACCCGTCTGTGGTCTGATCAGCCCAAAATGCGTCCACGCGTCCCTCGCTGCTGGCCTGGTAATAGGCCCGCGCGAACTGTTCGACCATTTTGCCGGTGTCGGCAACATGTTCCCGCGCGTATTTGCTGACCTGTCCGGCCACGCGTTGCTTCGTGTCGCCCTTTTTCAGCCACGTCTTGAAGGCCGATAGCGTCATCGCCGTGGTCGCGCCGAGCCCTTTCCACCCGGGCTCGAAGGCCGCTAGATACCCCGCCTCGGCTTCTTCTCGGTTGGAAAAACCGATCAGACACTTGTGCTCGTCAAAGCGGCCGGCGGTGGTGACCTGGTCGACGACGAAGACGAGCTCGCTGGCAAGATCCGGCCCGAGGAAGATATCGACGTGATCGCCGTCGCGCCCCTCGGTCCGCCGGATATACCCATAATCCCACGGCATGGTCGTTTCCCACCGCTTGCCGTCCGCGGCGGTTCCGCTGCGAGTGGCTCCCTTGGGAGTCTCGATCGACAGCGAGAGGCCATTCCATCCGACATGCCCCTTGGCGTAATTGCCAGCCTTCTTTTGTGCGTCAGACGGTTCTGGCGTGTACTGTTCTTTGGTTTGTCCGAGCGCCTTCCTTAGTTCACGGTGGAATCGGGCGGTTAGACGTTCAGCGTCAGACGGTTTCCGCGCATACTGCTCGGCCTGCTCAGAAAGGATCTTCTTGCGTTCGCTGGTCTCGTTTTGCGGCGCGCCGGTCTCGGGATCGAACGACGGGGGCAGCGGGTCGGGCTTCGGGGGCGTGGCTTCCTCCATCGCCTTGCGGTGTTGGCGGTCGACGTCGTCGCCCTGGTAGTATTCTTCGTTGGGGTCGGGCTCGAAAGCCGCCCGCTCCAGCGCCATGCGGTCCTGGTCCTGCTGGTGCTCGAACTGCGACGTGGTCTGGTCCTGGTCGAACTGCTGGCGCCCTTGCTCCATCGCGAGGCGTTGCTTCTCCTGTTGCTGCTGTTGCTCGGCCATCGCCATCTGTTGCTTAGCCTGGTCGTGCTCGGGCGATTGCAGCACCTCGTCCTCTTCGCCGGGCGCCTCGGCGCCGATCAGTTCCAGCACGTCGCGGGCGCGGAGTTTGACGCCCATGTCGTACGCCTCGCGCCAGCCGCGGAGCTTGGCTTCCACGTCGGGCGCCTCCGTCTCGATCTTGAAGTGGATCGGCACGTCGCGAAACTTCGGGAAGTTCATCTCTTTGAGCACGTCGACCAGGTCGGTCGTCAGCGTCTCTTCGAGATTGATCGCGTCGTAGCGCACGATCTGGAGATACGTATCCAGGTGGATCGACGCCAGGTTCGAGCCCATTCCGGTAGCGTCGGCCTCGGTCGTCAGCGTCTGGCCGAGGATATACCTTTTGATCTGGCCGCCAAAATAGTCCTTGATGATATCCCTAAGGATGTCGGCGCCGGCCATGCCGGGCTCGATCCGATCGACTCCGTAGGCCTGCTCCTCGCCGACCGGACGTGGCACCATGATGCAATTCCGGCCCAGCCCGACCCGCTCTTCGGCGGCCTTGCGGACCCTTTTTTCAGCCTCGACGTTTCCGTAGGGATAGTACCAGATTTCGATACCGAAGGCCGAGCGCTCGAGGTATTCCATCAGCCACGCCATCGACTCTTGTTTCATGTACCAACACCAGTATATTCTTGACCGGATCCCCACGCCGTGGATCTTGCCGGCGTGACGCGGCTCTTCGTATTCGCCGTCCTCGATCATGTGCTTATGGATCGCCAGGAACTTGCGCTCCCATGGCTCCAGGAAATAGGCCAGCCCGTAGTCGGTCGGTTGGATTTGGTCACGTCGGTCGCCCGTCCATTGGTTGACGACGGCGCTGGCGTCGGTGAAGCCGGCCCCCACGCGCAGACCGACTTGATCGGGATCGATCTTCCCCGAGCCGTCGTCGTAGCGGAAGACCAGTTTGTCGCCGTTGACCGGTAGCCAGCGGTCGATACAGATTCGGCGGTTGCCCTTGACGAGGTGCCATCCGTACGCATGACTGACCGCGTAGCGGCCGTACCACAACGCCGCCAGCAGGTTCTCGCGGTACTGCATGAATCGCGGCGTCTTCTTGATGATCGCGGTCAGTTGTTCGGCGAGCCAGACGGCCGTCTCGTCCTTTTCGTCTTCGGTTTCCAGGTGCCAGCCCAACAGGGCGGTCGAGCGGCGGCGCTGCTCGACGCACTCGGTGACCATCGGATCGTTGAGCATGAACCGCGCGTTTTCGTAGCTGTCCTTGATCGCCTCATCACTGGGGCGGTAGACACGCGACACGCTGCTGATGATCCCCTGGAAGGTGACCACGTGGGGAATAATGCCGTCGCCGAAGTTCGGCGGCATGCCCTTGATCTCGGCCGCCGGGTCCTGCTTGGGGTTAAGCGTCTCGGGGTCGAAGTTGGGGCCCAAGCTTGCCGCGGGGCGCGTGCCGTCGGGCGATCCACCCAGGACGGTATTCATTGGGCTGGTGGCGGAGTACTCGGATTGCGTTGGCATCGGTTCTACCTGGAGAGAGATTAGCTGGCGCCCTGGTACTGGGCCGTCAGCGCGAGTTTTCGCAGCGTCACTTTACCGGAGGTCGCCGTTAGTTCAAGATAATAGGTGTCCCCCAACGTCAACGTCGTGGTCGCCGCTACCGGGATGAACCCGTGGTAGGTCGCGTTGGAACCGACGACGTACGAAAGCACCATCCCCGACGCGCCGCTGACCGCGACACCGTCGGCGTCCTTCAGTGTGGCCGTCACCAACGCATCGGTGATATAGGCGCCGGTACTCAGACGCTTCAGCTCGGTAAGCGAGATCAGGTTGTCCGAGTCGATAAAGATCGTCATAATGGAGCCCTCCTTTTCACCCTTACTTCCAACACGTATTTCTTCGGAGGTGGCGGCGGGGGCGGCGACGGCTTAGCCTCGTTGGTTGGGGGGGGCTGTGGCACTTTGCTTCCCATGTGCATTCTCCTAGCTTTTCTTCTGGTGTCATAATGGAGCCCTCCTTATCACTCGCAGCCGGCCCGCCAGGGCCGCGTCGATGGTCGCCACGCCCGCGTGCGCCGCGCTAATCGACGCCCTACCGTCGTGGGCGGACGTGACCACCACGAGCCCGCCGATCGGGCTCGGCGGCCACGCGATGCCGCTGCGCAGCATTCTCCTACGCCGGCGTCGCATCCATATCGGCAGGAATCTTGCGACTCTCATCGGTGATCGTCCCTTCCCACCGGGAAATCCTGCGTCCTTACGCTGCCTCCGATCGTCGCCGAGACCGTGGCGAGAGACGCTTCTCCCAAGGTAAGTCGGTTCGCGGGCGTTGTTTCGTCGTACTTGTATTTTCCGCTGGTGCCGATTTGCGTCATGGCCGTGCTGGCAACCAAGTCCGCCCCATCGAGCCGCTTGGCCACTTGAATCGTCGGCGACGTGATCCCCGATGTGACGGTCGCGTCGCCGCGATGCCAGACCACGGTATACTCGTCCTGGACGCCATCGGTGTCGATCGTGACGTCCAGCTCGGCCCAATAGACCGCCCCGCCCGGCGCAAACGCCCCGACCGTCAGCCCTAACCCGTCGGCTCCTTGGTTGACCCGCTGGACATTCATCGGCCACCGTGAACCCGGTGCGATCAATTGGCGATACCGCTGCTCCAGCGTCAGGCTCGCCAAGATGTCGGCCAGATCGGCCCCCATGCCGATCGCCGGCGAGCCATCTTGCAGCGAGAAATCACCGGCATCCGCATCCACAAACAACGGGTCGCCCGTGACCGAGTTGGCCTCTTGCCCGCTTGCCGTTTGGTGGCCCCCTAAGCTCGTCTCGACCGACCCGCTCCAAGAGAAGGCGTAGCCCGTATCGCTGAAGTACAAGTTGTTGTCCATCTCAACGGTGGCTGTAGATGCCGCCTCCACCGTTATCTTGAGTGTTCGGCCGCTAGACATCACGATATTGTCTTTGACGATGCATCGACCAAACGTGCCGTCGAACAAGATATCAACATTGTCACTTGTCGCGTTGTAGAATGTATTATTGAAGACGACCAAGTCGCCCGACAAATCGCCGACACGCAGCATGGTTTGGTTGGTTTCGGTGGTCACGAACAGGTTGCCGTACACGGCGCCACCGACGGCATCACTCGTGAAATTGACCGCACGAAAGTTTGCACCATTGATGAAGCAATGGCGAATCACCACCTCCCCTGCCGAATTAGCCATCAGGAAGCACTGGCTCCCGACGGCGTGGATATACGAATCCTCGACCGTGATGCTACCACCAGCCCTTACGCGGACGCCACTCGCCGAAACGCCCGTGATTGGAATACGAAGCTGTTCAATACGACACCGACGGACTACGTTGCCAATCGATTCATCCCCATCCACAAAGACAGCATATCCGTCGGCGTCCTGCGTTTCGTGAATGTGGCAATCATCAATCAAGCACTCATTTCCACCATCGAGACTAATGCCTATGGCTTCCGTGAATCGCACGTCACACCGCGATACGATCATGCCACGGCCCATTGCCGTGATCCCATCCGCGGTACCGCCTTCGACCCGGATTTCGTGCAAAACCACATCGTCACCGGTCACCGTCACTACGTCCGTTTCGCTGCCGCCTTCGTAGGTGTAGCCATTGGCGGTGATGTCGGTGGAATCAGTGGCATGCACATACAGATCGGTTCCGTCGTGGAACCACCTCCCGGCGTTTGCGATCACGTTGGCGATGCTCGATTCCTCGGCCAGCATCACCTTGTTGTCTCGCCCCGCTGCCCCGGTGATCGATCCATCGTCTTCGAGTACAAGTATGGGGTCGGCCATGGTGATCTTGTAGGCTGGCCCACCTTCATGCGCAGCAAACGACCCATTCACAATGACCGTGGCCCCGCTGATCGTGGCGCCAAGCGGCGTGGCGGCCTGCCAGGTGATCGGCAGTGCTGGCAGGCCGTCTTTGGATAGCGTCGCGGCTTCCCGGAAGAGTCCACGCATCACGACCGTGTCGCCTGGAACCAACGCCAACGCTTGGATGCCCGCGATGGTTTGCTTCGCGGCGGTCCACGTCTCGCCATTGCCGGAATCGTCTGACGCATCGGAATCGAGATAGAAGACCCGTGACGATACACCAGTGACGGTACTCGTTAGGTCAATCTTAAGTGGCCTGGCAATCGTGTTGTTTCCTGAAGCCGCCCGTAAGTAGATAATCACGAAATCGACGCCAGCAGCAACCGCCGCATCGGGGATATCACATCGGTACGTACCGGGCATTTCGGTATCATCAATCAGAATGAATCCGCCGTCGTCGTGTGCAGCCGACGCACTACCTAGAGTAATCAGCGCAAAGTCCACCCTCGCCGCTCCCTGCCGTTGATAGCTAGCGGAACCGCCGGTTTCGATGTCCGAGAACAAGAGCCCAGTGGTGGGTTCGCCCGGTTTCGTTCCGTCGACATCATCGACGAAATAAAACGGTGCGGTAACATCCGTAGATCCTTCAGTTACTATCACGCGAAGCCTCCCGTTAACTGACCACCGCCAAGAATGGAAGCTGCCCCATCATGGATTTGATCCATAAGAAAACCACCGGGTAGAATCCTGTCGTCTCGATCTGTCCATGCTCCCGCGTCGGTTCGCTCTGTCCATTTATAGTCAGCTTGGCTTAGTCCCCAACAAGCCCAATGAGCGTCTGTCGACTGCGGTATATACCGAAAATCATTAGACGAACCCGTAGGGGACACCGTGATTCGATACCATGTGTTTGCCAATACCATGAACGTATCACCATAGCCAAAATAAGACCCCGCTCGCGTTATTTCCCGGGCAACCCAGCCTGCTTGCCTTTGCGGCAATGTCATCTGCTCCACATCCGTGCCGTCGATGTAAACCTTAATGTCTGATGCAACGCTATGCAGGTAGTTGAGCCAGATGCCGTTTGCACGAAAACTATAAGGGAACCGCAGCTTGATGCCGATTTCATCTGGTGTCGTTGCGTTGGTAATTCCCGACACGTTCACTGGGTTTTCATCGCCCGAATAGGACGTCTGCAAAAAACCGAAACTACCATCACTGTACTCCAGGCGAATGCCAGCCGATCTATCGCCTTGATAGCCGATATCAGTCCAGGACCCCGCACCACCGAGTTTCGTTTTAGCCCAATACGACACGTCATAAACGACTCGGCCGGTATAAAACCCACTCCCATGATCGATTTGCAGATTACCTCCGCCCGCCGTAAATCCTACGGGTGCCTTGATGACAATGGCAAGCGGTTTGCCAACATCCGAGGCCGAGACGGTGGCGGCACTTGTCAGGGTAGCCACTTTCCACGTGTCATCATCACCGCCAGCGATAGTCACCAGGGCATCAGTAGTCGCGCCCCATAATGCCCCAGATGGATCGCCATCGGCATCAGTTACCGTCTCAAGTCGCACTTCCACGTCCTGGCCCGTGGCGACCGTGCCGGTACGAAAATGCACCTTCGTGATGTCTCCAGCTTTCGGCAACAGGATAATCTGGGCAACTTGCTCATCGTCAGCGTCCAGTGTTTCGAGTGCCGCAAAAGCACCCACTCCGGCGCTAATCAAGCCAAACGGCGAACGCGGTACTGCAATAGGGTAGCCGAGTTGTTGTAATGTCACGTTGCATCCCTCGGCTGGATGGTGATTTCCAAGCCATGAATGCGGTCTCGGCATTCGGCATGGTTGCCAGTGTTTAATCGGCTCACTAAACTACGAATCAACAAGTCGGCCAATATACGCAGTTCGTCATTCACTAGCGGCTCCAGCAACTCGTTAATATGGTAATTCCTCGCCAGTGACTTCCCTCCCGCAGTCGCCGTCACTGTAAAATGGCCGCCGCCGCCGCATGGTGCAGGCGATATGTCGAATTGAATGCCTGCCATGTCTCTACCTTTCAATGCGTAAGTTGATGAAGCAGAAACGCCAGCGCCGAACCAAGGATAACGGCAGCAATGCTAACCCACCCGGCAAGCTTCGCCAGCGACTTTGTCAGCCCGGTTTGTTTTCGATCATCCAGTTCCTTTTCACACGCCCTGACTTTCGTGTCGAGCTTTGCGACGGTCGTTACTAGGCCCGGTTTGCCGTTGCCCTGAAGCAATATGACGACACGATCCAACCGCTTGTCCATTCCAATTAACGTGGCATTGACCGCAGCAATTGCCGCTACGCTTTCGTCACTCATTCATTCGCCCCCCGACTCGGTAGATAATTGCTTGAGGCATGCAACGTGACGCCGATGCGCTTCCTCAAATTGCTCTTCCAGATGCTTGATTCTGCGTGCCATCTGCTCGCAGTTGCCACATCTTGGCGGATCATCTCTTTGTGCCGCTTGGTTTCTAAGTTTCGGATCGACAACCATTCACTCATCCTCCGGTACGAACCTGCCAACCACAACGATGACAACGAAGAACCCGAGTAGAAGCAAGGGGGTCATTCCACTGCCTCCGCTTCGGGCTCGTTGCGTTTTAATCTGTGCTCGACAAATAATGCAATAACCGGCCAGTACAGAAGCCACGCTACCAGCGGCCCAACGACCGACAACGCTTCGGAAGCTGGCCTGGGAACCGCGATCGACCCCGAGCACTTATACAACACCGGCGCAGAAATGGCGACACAAATAACGCTCATCACCACCCAAGGCCACGTGTACTTATCCATCTCTGTTGAGAACTTTTCATACCGGGCGTCGAATTCGTTCATTCCACTGCCTCCCGTTCCTTGGCAGCCCAGCTGGGGTACTTATACTCAACGATAGATTGGACAGCCAAGCAATACCAAAGCCTAGATGTAACACAGATCGCGAACAGAAAGAACTCTACCGTGCTCAATGGCTCCGACGGTGGAATGGAGCCTAAAAGCAGGGTCACCACCGCGCCTACTGATGCGCAGAAAGTGTATCGCCATCCTTGGTCAGCACGACGCCAGAAGTGTCGCAGTTTGGTTTCTTCGTTCATGCCCCCACTTCCTTGGCTGCTTCAGCAAGCACGGCGCCATCTCGCTGGTTATCTTCCTGGGCTCGCGAAATGGTGGTTCCTGCTGACACCTGCACTTCCCCGAGGACTGCCTTCATTTCTTTCACCTCAGCCGCTACTGATCTCGCCACGGCTGTCAATGACTGCGGTTTCCCAATCCCATCCAGCGATACGGCACCTGCCATCTGGGGAGGTTGTGGCGTTGGCATCGGGGGAGGCGAGGGCTGTTGCATAAACGCTTCCACGGCTGCCTTCGCCTGCTTCCCGGCTGCCACGGCTTCAATCACATCCGCCGGTGTGGTGTTGCCGTCCTGCTTGCGATCCCGCCAGAGAAAGTAGATCACGACGACTGCTAAAGCGAGCCACGGAAGATAGTTCTCCGCCATTTCCGTAATCGAATTTTGAGACGGTGTTGTCCCTTCGCGTGGACCGCTGGTAGAGATTGGATCAACGAAGGCTGGCATCTTTGCCGCTTCGAGGTCGGTGCGCAAGCCATCCACCTCCGCTTTGAGTCCGTCGGTTTCCGATTGACGTTGCGACTCTTTCTGTGCGGCAAGACGATCAGTTGCCAATTGCAGGGCCTCCTGGGAACGAGCAATCTGGTCTTGCATCGCGGCAAACTGTTGATCGACGATCGTTGTGTCGAATAGTGGCGCGCCTTCCGCCGGCAAACCAACCGTGTTTTGGTCGGGCTGTCGTGGCTGGGTAACCCGCCCTTGGGCGGCCGATCCCGAACGCCCGCCCAAGAGGCCGCCCAAGAGGCCGCCACGTCGCGATTGTGTCATCCTTGTGCGGCTGGCCCCAACAGGACAAGCTCCCGATGCACACTCCAACAGCCTTGCCTCCAGGTCAATGACACCTGCCGCCTCCCCGAGTACCTCCGCCATTTCTGACGGCATCACGGCTGATGTGTATGGATTGTCGCCACTCACGTCACCCCACAGGTTGCCGATAAAGCGTGGGCCGTCTGCCGTAAGGGTAAAGACCGGACCACCGGAATCCCCAGGCTCTGATGGGGACGACGTGTGGTACCATCGCACCTTAGAATCAGCGTCGCTCTTACGGGACCAGAAGCTCATGACCTTGCCACGGTACCACTTCAGCTTTCCATTGCCGCCGAACCCGGCCTTCCAGGTAACTTCTCCGATCACGGGATTTCTACGTAACAGCCGCACGCCGCGAATCGCCGTTTCGATCGGTCGCCTGATCCTCACAACCGCCACGTCGCTATCAACCGATCGACCGACAACTATTCCGAGGTACTTACGGCCAGCGACAAACGAGACCTCGACACGTCCACCGACCGCCGAATCTATAACATGCTCCGCGGTGACCACCAGCCCGGCACCGACGTATAAGGCCGTACCAACACTCCGCCACCCTCGCCCCTCAAACGCCTTGATTTGGCAGAGATTCGGTTGAATCTTCAGCAACGGCTGAGGCAACGTGGCAGCCTGGCAGACGGCAGCGCAAAGAAGCACGATGGCCACCCACGCCGCCACGACAACACCTTGAATCCTGGTAAGTCTCATAACTCCACCTCCATTTTTTTACTGACCGTGATTTTCGTCTTCTCGCTCATCGCATCGGGTTAGTTTATCTTGGCCGCGCGGTACGCGGCTTACCTCGGTTTGGCGGTGGCGGAGCGCCGGTCTTCGGTCGGCCGGAGGAGTCGACCTCGACCAACCGCCGCACCAACTCGTCGGGGCGGCGGCTGGTGAGCCATTTTCCACCACCGATGTGGACCCGACGGCCGATAAACGACTCGCCCTCGGCCGTCAAAGTCGCCTTGCGCGGTACGTAGCCGTGACTCACGCCGACCAACGCGTAATCCTTCTTGTGACCGGAAACCGTGCCCCTGATCCGCAGATTATCCCAGACCCATGAACCCTTGCTCGAGTCCTTGTGCAACGCGGCGAATAGCTCCGGCTCCACGTCGTTGTAGCGATACAGCGGACCCGGTCCCGAGGTTTTCTGGCCCTTTTCATCGGTGTGCAGGAAGCGGATGTAGAGCACGGCCGCCTCGATATCGTAGCCATAGGAATGCACGCTGCCGGAACTTGCCCGGACCATCTCGCCGGTAACGATCGGGTGATCGATCGGGTACCTGCCGCTTCCGCCGCCGGCGTGCGCCAAACTGACCTGTTTCCTCGGCTTCCCGGCCTTGGTCGTGCGTGAAATGCCGAACGGGAGGCGGTCCTTGTCCTCTTCGGGCGCTTCGTCCTTGTCGACGACGCGGAGGCCCTTCTTCGCGATGATCTCCATCGCCTCGGCGAGCGAGTCGCCCTCGAAACCTTCGCCCGGGCGCTTCGTCTTGTAGCCATGCACGCCCAACAGCGCGGCGGCCGCTTCGAGCTCCTCCTCGAGGCCTGATTTTCCGCCTTGCTTGATCAGGCTTCCGATCAGTTTACCGACCGGGCCCAGGCGTCCCAACAGGTCGTCGACGACCAGCCGATTCCCGCGCCCGCCGCGGGCGTAACGCTCAATCTCCTTAACCAGCCCGTCAAATTCCGGGCCGGTCGCCCGGCGAAGCTGGGACTTCGTCGAGAGGCCGGCGTGTTGCTTGAGGAAGCGTTCGATCCGGGCCTGGGCCTTGACCCGGTTGGCCGGCCGTCGCCGCATCGTCGTCAGCGCCTGGCCAAGCTGGCTCCGGCCGAAGACCCGCCGTGCTTCGTCCCGGACCTTCTTGCTAGCCATGCGGAAAAGTGGTGAGTCCATGACGAAACGTCCGCTTGCCTGGCGATCTGAGAGAGAGTATCCGCGCCACCCCCGTTAATATGACGGCTCGGCGGTAGATTAGGCAAGGCAACGACGGGCCATCTTTTCAGCGCGTGCCCTTCCTTTCTTCCTTACCGCGCATCGTCACGGCCGATGATTTACTTCACAAAGGGTTTCGTCGGCGCCCGTCCGCGCGGCACAAATCACACACGGCAGATACACCACGCGGCGCTCGCACCCTGGACACTCGTAGGGCGCGACGGTCTCCGGCTCTTTGATGCCGGGCGGCGTGGCGGGAGCGCCCCGACCGGCAAGAATCCGCTGAACCGTCGACTTGCCTATGCTCAGCCGCCGGGCGATTTCTCGGTTAGTGTGGCGTGATCCGAGCCGCTCGATCTCGTCCGCCTGCTTGGCCAAAACAGGTCGTCTGCGTTGGCCAGGGGCAGCATACCCGGCAAGGATCAAGGGCACGCTCGCTTCGCAGAGCCCGGTCGTCGCCGCGATCGCGGCGTGTGACAGCCCGCCGGCCGAAAGTCGCCGCACCTCACCGATCGTCGATTCATTGATCGTGCGATCCCGCTTCGGCCGTTGCGCCGCGATGATCCGGTAGACGCTCGCTTCGCAGATCCCGGTCGCCATCGCAATCCGCTGCTTCGTCCAGCCGTCCCTTGTCAGCTGAAACACCTCCGCCCGCTTCGTGTCGGATATTCGCTTACGCATCGCGTGTCCTTACCTCCTCGCTCGGGCGGTCCGTTGGATCTGTACGCCGTGCCGGCGTTCGTAGTCGCGATAACTGGTCGATCCGGGCACCGCCCCGTGGCCCGCCTCGACCGAATAGATCATGTACCGCAGCGCGTCGACCGTGTCGTCGTCCCGTTTCAGTGGCTCCGGCTTGGCCACCTGGGGATTTAGCAGCAGCCCTTCCGTCGGCCGCCGGCCGCGCTTCCAACGGTATTTGCGCATTTCCTCGATCAGGTGTTTACAACGCGAGTGGATTCGCAAGCGTGGTTTGTCGGTGGTCGGTTGGACCTTGAGCAAAGCCCGGATGCAGTCGATGCCTTTGAACACCGCGTTGCTGGCCCCGCCGCATGTCAGGCCGCGACAATTGAACTCGTTGATCATGTCGGGCCGCGACGGGTCGCCGTACCCTTGGCAGTAATTGGGGTGCTCTTCTCGAACGAAACCGCCGCCGTCTCGTGTCTCGTCCCATTTTCCGGGCCAGCCCCAATCGATCGACCGCTCAGCCACCGCGCGGGCCTTGTCCAGCGTGATCGCTCCTTGGTCGATCGACCAATACTCATCGTAGACGGTCCAGTCGCCCATGCCGTCGCGGTAACCCCAGACGGTCGTGAAGGGATGTTCCTCGCTCGCGCCCCAATCATGCCCGAGGTAGTGCAGCACACCTGGCGGAAAGTCCACGGGGCCCTCAAAGACATGCACCGACCGATTGAACGATTGGAAGATCACCCCCTCGAAACTGGCCAGCGCGCCGGTCAGCCGCGTGTCGCGCATCTCGTCGGGAATGGCCGCCACGAAATTGTCGTACCAGTCGTCGGCCAAATTGGGCCGATTGCTCGCCGTGTTCGCCCGATAAAACGCCCAGCCGTCGGGCGTTTCGTCAATAATCGCTTCTATCCACACACACAAGCTCGGCTCGACCGGAGTGAATTCGGCGAACTGACCGCCGGGGAACATGCACTCCCGGCAGCCCCGTAAGCATTCGGTGAATAGGCTGAGCGGGAACTGTTCGCTGAACCAGAAGCCGCCGATCGACTTGGCCTGCAACGCCGCGCGCCCCTGGTCGTAGCTCTTGAATTCGATCGTCCAGTTCTTATCCGGGTCGCCGCCCCGCTCGCTCGGCCACGGTTTCAGAGGCACGGTGTAGGGCTGGCCGCTCTTGTGGTCCCGCCAACGGACCCGGGCCCAGTCGATCTCCGAGGACGGAATGTGCCCGTGCCCGAAGAGTTTCTCCACCCAACAGACGTCCGTCACTAGGTCATACGTGTTGGAGAGGATCCAGAACGGCAGATCGCGGCGGGTCGGCGGTTGATGGCGCAAGAGAAATTGGGCCGTCTTGTAAGCCGCCGCCTCCGTCGTGCCGGCCGCGTTGCCGCCAATCAGGAACGAGACGATGTCACGATTCTCGCAAAACGACTGCTGCTGATCGAACTCCTCCGGTTTATCGGGTCGCGGTCGAAAATTGCAGAAGGCCGACTCCTCGGCGATCGAGAGGATCTCGGCGATCTGCCGATCGGTGCGAATGACTTCCAACACCTCGGCTTGGAGGTCCGCGTGAATGGAATCGAGGAGGGTTTGCATTTACGGTTTACCCGTGGCTCGGGTGAAAGCGGATCTCATGCTCCTTAACTCCCCCCCGCGGCGACATACCTCTCGACCGCCCGGCCTGACACCACGCCGCAACGCGGCGGCGATGGCCTCGATAACCTCCGCCAGTGACCAGCCGTCGGGGCAGTAAATCGTGTGACTCATACCTGGATCTTCCGTAAGCCATACTACCTGGCGGACGTAGGTGACTATTTCCAACGGTTCAAATTCAAACGGTTCAACGCTACCAGGCAACTTGTTTACGTCGATGATCAACTCTCGCAAGGGCCACATGTTGATTCTGTCCCGACCTATGAATTCGGTCGGTACGGTTTGCCCATCGCAAACTCCTCCAACGAACAACATCCTGAACTTGCTCCTGAAATCCAAACCAATCGTTTCTGGGCCTCGGCGTACTCCCGCCGCTCCTCAATCTATCGGCCGCGTTTGCATCCCAGGCAGACATCGAGCTTCCTTATCCGCTGCTTTAAATCGACTCCCAATCGATCCATTTCAGCCGCGGCGGCAACCATTGCTTTTCGGAACCCAATCTCATGCAAGTTGCCGAATGTTGTTGTCTCAAACAAGTCGTAACAGCAGAGTCCTATCCTACCGCTGGCCCTGATGTTCAGATCCTTCAATGGGGCATAACATCGCCGACGGCCGCCGCTGCGGGGTGTGTCGATCCATTTCATGCGGCTGTCAAGTGACAGCACGGACCCAATGCGTATCCGGCTTCGCTTGCGTTTCAAAGCCAGCAAGCGGACCTCGTTCAGCCGCTTCGTCTCGGACTCACCATAGGCCGAGATCGTGAACTTCGTCACGCCGGCCTCGCGTAGCTCGCAGAGTAGCTCGCAGTCCAGATACCAGCCATTGGTCCATAGATGAATGCCGGACTCTGGCAGCTCGCTGCGGACTTCCTGGATGAGACTCAGCAGCCGGGGGTCAATGCCCGGCTCGTTGTAGCAATGGAATGCTATGCCGCCGGTGTACTGCTCCTCCACCAAGACCCCTAACACGTCCCGGATAATTCGCGTCGGCAGGATTTCCAGCTCGGTAAAATGGTGCGCGGCACAGAGAGCATGCGTCGTCGCGTAGTTGCAGCGGTTGGATAACTGTAGTGTGACTCGCTTCGTGGCGCTTAGTATTCCCATGATTCACCCAGCCAATCGTTTCTGGGCCTCGGCGTACTCCCGACGTTCTTTGATCTTCGCCAGGATCATGGCCAACGCCTGTTCGTCCAGCTCCGTGGGCGACATGCCGGCAACCCGGATCTCGCCGCCGTGGTCGATCTGGAACTTCGCGGCCGCGTACAGCCCGCCCACCTTCGCTTTGTGGTCCAGGCACCACTGGACGACATGCAGCCAGCTCGGATCCCCCTCTCGGGAAATCTTCGTCTCGATCCGCTCGACGAGTCGCCCCTTCACGCCGGCTGCATCACACTCGTGTCGGAGTTGCTCGCGGGTGATCGGCGCGCACGATTCGAACTTCCGCCAGGCGGTTCGCTCCAGCTCGCCGACCCGCGCCATCTCGACGTGTGCCTCGACCACCATCCCCTCGCGCCAGAGCGGTTGGACCGTCGTCTTTAGGTGGTGCTGGACGGTGGTAAAGTGTATTCCTACGGCATCGGCGATGATTCGCAGCGTTTCACCCCTGGCGAACATCGCGGCAATCGTCTCAAGTACTGCCGGCGTAACGGCTTTCTCCGACGCCTTCGGCCGGCCCGGTTTTCGTGGAGCCTTGCGGGCCGCGCCATCTGTAGGATTGCTAGTAGGATTATTCTTGGCCCGAGAAGCGCGCTTTTTGGGCGCCTTCTTCTTCGCGGGCTTCTTCTTCGTGGGCTTTTTTACTGCCTTCTTCTTCGCCATTGTTCCAGATCCCCGCCTAGCATTGATAAAACATGGCCCCGCGACCCGCACGCCGCGGGCCCGGGGCCTTCTCGCGGGTTTTGAGATGTTAGGCGTTCACCACCTGCGCGATGATCGCCGAGACTTTCTGGTGCGTGACCGGGGCCTCGTCGGTCGACACCTCGCGGGCGATCGCACCGGGCGAGTTGCCGGTCCCGTGCAATTCGAGCACGCGATCTTCCAGTGACGACTCGGCGAGATCCACGCCGGCCGCCGCTTCCGGTTCGGCCTGCTCGTCCCGACCGACTCGATTGCCGCGGACCGGGTTCGCCACCTGCGCGGCGATCGCCCGCTCGTTCGCCTCATGCAACGGAGGCTCGTGTGTCCCCTGGACCGTGTTGAGATCCGGATAATGCTCCGGCGGACGCTGGAGCCCCTCGGCGTCGCACCGCGCGTAGAGTTCGTCAACCGTGCAATGGAACATTCTGGCGATCTGCGTGGCCGACGTGCCCTCGCTGATCAAATTGGTGAGCGACTCCGGCGGCGGCGCGGTCGCCTGCTCGAACCGGGCCTTGCTTTGCGCGATCAACCGGTCGATCGTCGCTTGCGTTTGCTGCTCTTGTTCGAGCATCTCGCGCTCGGCCGGCGGAACGAAGGAGTCGTTCAGGTGGGTCCCCGGCTGCTCACGCTCCTCGGCCAGCATGTTGAAGTCCGGGCCGCCTTCGGCGTCTTTCCATCCATAAGCAAGGCATATCTGCCGGTCGCTGAGTTTTTGCTTCTCTAATTGCTCCATCGTCTCGATCTTCCGGCGCCGGGGCCTCGACGCCGCCGCGGTGGACGCCAGGAGTCGGGCCCACGCCGACCAAAACGAATCACCCGGCATCGCGTGGCCGGTCGGATCGTTCGAAGCGGCCACCTTCCAGGCGGCCCAGTGTTCGAACAGCTCCTCGCCTCGCTGGACCATCTCGCGGCATGGGCCGGGGATGTCCCCGGTCGTAATGACGGCCGTCAGCTCGTCCAGCGCCTCCTCCAGCGCCTCGGTCACATAGGGCGTCTCGCCCTGGACCCACTCCTCGTGGACGCGTCTGGCATGGTCCACGACGAGCGTTAGATGTTGTTGCCGTTCACTCGCCATCTTGGGACTCCTTGGTCTCGTGCGCTACGGAAAGTTATTCCCAGGACCCGGCGGCTAAACCAAGGCACGCCGCGCACAGCGCGGCGACGAACGGACGACGTATCGAGGGAAATCGAAACACGGCTACTTCTCCTTTGAAAAATGGGGAACCGCCGGTAGACCACCACGCCGGCGGTCGACTCGATCGGCGAAAGCGTATTCGCGTCGGCAATCCGCGTCTCGGTCGTGATCACCGAGTCCGCCGGCGCGGGTGCCGCCATCACAAGCGACAGACACAAGATGAGCACCGCGCCGAGGAACCAGCATAATCGCCGCCAGGCTGCCAGTTGAAACATAATAAGCTCCTTGGTTCGAGGTTTATGGCATAACACCAAGCATCATCCCGATAACCTACCGGCCAACGGCCCCCAGAAGCAAGACGGCGACGGGCCATCTTTTGGTTGGGCACGGCTATAGGCTCACCATTCCACTTCCTTGCGGTCGTCGCCGCCATGCCACGGTGGCCCAAATCGCCGCCAGAGGTAAGCCATTGCCGTCAGTGGGCCGTTCTCGTTCCGGATGGCCTCCGCGCCCCAGGCGTCGACTGCCAGGCGTGCCAGGGTCGCTTTGCTTAGCCTGTCAAACGGCCCGCCGTCTGTTGGGTACGCAAGTTCCGTGACTTGTTCCGTCACTTTTCCTTTCCTTCGTGGTTCTTTGTCTCTTCTAGTTTCAGGAGCGCGCCCATCGTCTGCGCCGCCTGCCTGTGATCGCACTGAAACATCTGAATCAAATTTCAGACGTTTCAGGGCTTCCTTATGTAACAACACGGGTCAAAACCAAGTCACCTGAAACATCTGAATCAAATTTCAGACGTTTCAGGGAACTTGACCAGGAACGAGAGGACGCCGTGTTGCTCCCTGAAACATCTGAATCAAATTTCAGACGTTTCAGGGGGCCCTCCTCGGTCTTTGTCGCCACGAGGGTAGCACCTGAAACATCTGAATCAAATTTCAGACGTTTCAGGGTCACTCGTCAGACCGCAGATCTGTCACTTGCAGAGCCTGAAACATCTGAATCAAATTTCAGACGTTTCAGGATGTCGCCTAGGGGTCTCTCTCCTCTCTGCACCGGACCTGAAACATCTGAATCAAATTTCAGACGTTTCAGGCACTCGCCAGACCGCAGATCTGTCACTCGCAGGGAGGCCTGAAACATCTGAATCAAATTTCAGACGTTTCAGGGGCCGAGGGCACAGAGCCCTATATCCCTGACGCTTAAACGGCGTTCCGCGAGGGCTCCCGATCGGCAAGCGTTTCGGGCCTGTTTCGCGCTCGGCCTGTCAGTGGCCGGTAAACGTAACCTCATGATGTCACACTCCTTTGGTTCTTGCGAGCGGTCCCCGGGTTTTTCGCGTCACCGGGCCCCTCGCATCCCTTAATACGCAGGGTAATCCCCCGCTCGTCTAGTTTCATGCTCAATAACTCCCGCAATTGAAACCACGGGAACCGTCCACAAAATGCCTTCTCGTCGTCGTCGTAGACCACTTCGGCGAACCGCCGTCTCGCGGCGTAATTGGCGAGTTGCGCCGCCGCTTCGTGACACGCTGAATTAAGGCGATTGCGATACTTCTTGACCGCCGTTTCCCGGCACGACTGGAACGACGCCACCGGGCGTTGCTCGGCCTTCTGGTCATCGCTCCATCGATTCAGTCGCCGACGATGCTCGGCCTCCCACTTTTTGATATGATCCGCGTGGTGTAGCCAGAGCTTCTCTTCTTTGGTGTTCAGTGCGATCAACAGGCTGTCCTTGTCCGTTCGGACGTACAGCGTCCCGTGGGGCTCTTTCCACTCGGCGCGAGGCAACCACGCGACCAACTTGACCATGACGTCGTATGGCTGCTTCTGGCCGCCGCCATCGCGCTCCACGATCCCGTTGCGATTACTCGACGAGCGTTTGCGGTAGATCGCCAGTTCGCCTTGCACGGCCTGACCGCCGACGATTTTCCCAAACGCTCCCAACTGCCGACGATACCGATTCCCGCCTCGCAACCGCAACGTCCACCGCTTGCTTCCGATTCGCACCTCCACCAATGGTCGTCCGCCCTCGTCGTAACTCGCCCTCCAACCCTGGTTTGGACAACCGAACGGATACGGATACCGCTGGCCCGGCAACGATGCCGCGCGTGTCCAGATCACCTCATAACGAGAGGCGCGGTATTTTGCCTGGATCGCTTGTTCCATGGCGGCCAATGTCTGCGAGGGCAGTGCCGGAAATAACAACCGCCCCTCGGGATACAGGTAGATCTTCGGCATCTTCGGCATTTTGGCAACGCCGGCCGCTCGCCGTATGTCTCGCGAGTACAGTTCGCTCCACATCCAATTCGCTGCCTCGGTCGATAACCCCCATGCTTGCTTGAGTGCTTCGCGCAACTCCGGCCATTCGACGCCGACGGGTCCCGCCACGGAGAATGTGATCGCCCGCAGTACGTACCGCTGCTGCCAACATTTTATACACGTCGGCGCGCTGTCGGCCAGCCGCCGCTTCCATCCCATTGGCAAGCGGTCCTTTTTCGTCGCGATTATCTTCGCACACTCAATGCACTTCATCTTGCTATTCCTTCTTTTTCCACGAAGGCGTGGCAACGCTAACCAAAACACCCGGGCCGGCTTGGGTCACTGCGACATGACCGGCCGGCCACGGGGTTTCAGTGACTCAGACCTCGGTGACTCGCCCCTCGGTATCATCCTGCCTGGCTTGGCCGACGTCGCTACGTAGGTATCGATTTAGTTGCAGTCGGAAGCGGTGCTGTTTGTCTATCCCCAATAGGGCCCTAATGGCGGCATCTCCAACCTGGATTCCATGAAGCCAGACAAATGGCGCTTTCGTTTTCTCGAAGCGTTTAGCCTCTTCGTAGGTCATTGGCGGATCACGCTCAATCACCGACTCTGGCTGAGCCTCGCTGGGCGGAAGCTTGTCAGATAGCCCTGCCACGATTTCGGCTGCCACCATTGCTTGCATTTCCGGGTCGGTCGCTTCAATTTCCCCGGCGATCAGATCCATGAGCAAACCGGCGATATCCCTAGCGTCAACTTTTCGTTTCACATTTTCCGCCTGTTGATCTGTCAGCATATTCTTCGTCCTTCGGGTCTTCGGGGCCCCACGGTTCGATCCCCAGCGCGGCTTCCATCTTCCAGCCTAAGTCATACACGATGGGCACAGTGTGTCGAACAGCAAGCCCTGCCCGAAATCTACGTCCGACCGAAGGTCCACCTTTTCCAGGGGAATCCGCTGGGCATGCAGAAATACTGCACCTCGCATCCCGCCACAATCTCGGATCGCCCGGTCAAACATTATCGCGTCAGCCCACGATCCAGGTTCATTGTCTCGTAGCCATCGCCATTCGGCGTCACTCCGGTACGGACAGCCAATACACGCTGATCTTGTAGGTACTCGGTAACCGTGCGACTCTAACCACTCATAGCACATCAATCGCGTAATATTTTTTTCTAAAAGCGGGTGACGACTTACCCACCAGCTTTCTCCGGACCCTCGTTGCCGCTTCGCCTCATCGGCAGAAATCCCTATCCACTGCTCAACGGTATAAATCGGAATGCGTTGTCTGGGAGCATACCCAGCCAACTCGCGCACCTTCCGTCGAATTGGCGTGATCTTGTATTCCCTGGTACACTGCCGTCTGATCATTCCTTTCTCGGCGTTTGGCCCCAGGATGAAGTACGGCATCGACCCCCACCGAGACTTGTTTTCTTTGGTTATTCCTTTCTGTAGTTGGCGGCAACTCTCTTTTCCGGCGTAGTTCATCTGGTACCGTAATGCGTCTTCTTTAATGTTCCCATTGGACACGGTATATACGGGAATGCCGTACTTGCCAGCCTCCGCCGTCAACCATCGAAGATGATCGTATACTGATTGCGGTTCCCATCCCGTGTCAGCAAAAACAGCCGCGTCCAAGTTAGGCAAGTCGCCATGGCACGACATCAGAAGAACCGTTGTCGATTGGACACCAGCCCCTAAACTCAATATTCTCATCTGTGCTTCAGGCATGCTTACTGTTTTCATGTTCTCATGTTCCTCGGACATTGACTTTCCATCAGCCGTCTTCGGGGCCCCACGGTTCGATCCCCAGCGCGGCGGCCAGTTTCTCGGCCGTGCTGAGCATCATGTCGACCGGCCGGCCATTGACGCGTTGCTCGTTGACGAGGTCATACAGGACGTGTTTCGACAGCCCCATCTCCTTGCCAATCTCGTTGATGGTACGCGGCTCGGCCAACAGTCGCTCGCAAAGACGCTCGCGCAGCCGGCCGGGTCGCAGTCCGAGCCCGTCGGCCAGCCGTTGGGCGTTGCCCAGATAGATATCAGTGCCGCGTCGAAACTTGAACACGCAACACCGTCTCACGGCGATCCGGCGGATGACCCGACCCCGCTCGCCCGGATCCGCGGGCAGTGCCGCCAACAGCGCGTCCCGTAGCCTCGTCGATATCTGGTCACTCATAGTTGTTTTCCCGGTCTTACTCTTACTACCATTGAATCAACACCCCCTCGAACCGCTCGCCCCACTGTTTCGAGAACCACTCAAAAAACTCCCGCCGCGATTTGAAGCCGTCGGCCCATGCGAAAGCAAGGATTGCATCTTGCGATAACTGCACTCGCTTTTCCCCTCTTTGAATCACGCCATCCCATGGGCGAATCACAATCGGCTCGACGCTTCGACACCTCGCCTCTCCAAGCGGTCGATATTTCCCTTTCTGCCGTTGGCCGGTCATCAGGCATAGCTTGTCGCCGACGACGATCGGCCGTTGCCGAATGGCCCGGATCGTCCGCTTTTTTCGGCCCGACTTGACCGCGTCGGCGAAGCGTGCCTGAAAGTTCAACCCTGGCATGTTTTGTCACTCCCTGATAACTCTGCCTCGTCATCTAACTCGTTCATGAGTTCCAACCCCCGTCTGAGAGCGTCGGATAGTTCTCTAAATGCTCGGCTGTTACGCACCAGCGTACAGCCTTCACCAGGTGACACGGGTGGTACCCGCAAATGCACGCTCCAGGTTCGAGGCAATGGTCCCTCGCCCCTCACGACGACCACGGTACCATCGCCCAAAGAGTATTCATCCCTCACGACGACCACGGTACCATCGCCCAAAGAGTATTCATCGTGTTGAGTCAGCAGGTTCTCGACATCACCCCAGTCGAGCAGCTCCCGTAAATTGTCCGCCTCACTCGTCAGTCGGAATGCCACGGTAATTCCCTCCGTTTAAGATGCTCCAAACCGGCCGGCCACTTCGTCCAGTCGCCGCCCTTTTTGTCGACCAACTTCAGCCGCTTCCCCTTCCACCAGGCATTGGCCCCGAGCTGCTTCACAAAGGCCTTGACCCCCACCTCGTCACATTGCTCGACGAGCGACTCGATCCACTCGATCTGGCATGGGCGAGCGCCCGGGCCCGACTCGCCGCCGATGATGACGCACTGGATGCGGCGCCACACGCCCACCAGGTCTATCCGCCCCAAGAGTGGCTCACACGACAAGAACCGATTGGGAGAGGGTAGGGCATTCAACTGCAACACCCGCTCCTCGGCGGCGCTCTGATCTTCGATCGACGTGCCCAGCCACACATGTCCATATTCACCAACCAACCCCGAAAAGTCCTCACCGAGAAAGCGGCTGTAATAGCCGACGAGAAAAGACACCATTCTTTCTGGTCGCTTCGTCAGCACGACGTAGGTGTGCTGCTTCACGGTGTGCATTCGCCCAAAGACGTTTAGGATAAACGTTTGCGGAACTGCTTCATGAAACAGGTCACTCATCGAGCACACGAAGATCCGCCGTGGTTTCTGTCTACGCGACAACTTGGCGAGTTCCTTCCGGTGACACGCAACCGCAAACCCATCTTTGTACTTTTTGCCCGTCTTGCCGCCGATACGCTGGAGTCGCTTGGCCATCCGCGCCGCGTAGCAATTGACACAGCCCCTGGAAATCGGCGTACAGCCCGTCACCGGGTTCCAAGTGCGATCGCACCACTCGATCTTTGTGTTTTCACCCATGTCGATTCTCCTTCTTACATAGCTGCTATTCTCTCACCGATCCACCGCACGACCGGCACCGCCATCGAGTTGCCAATGGCTTTGTAGCGGGGCCCGTCCGGACAAATCTGGTCGGGGTATTTCGGCCGGCCGTAGGGGATGTTGGTGTAGCCGTCGGGAAATCCTTGCAGTCGTTCGCACTCTCGCGGCGTAAGCCGACGAACGGACATGTCTGTGCGTAATACATGCTGGTTCGGATCAGTACCGCAATTCAAGGCACCGGTGCGGTCACCTGTTTCATAGACGCCATCGTTTCCCGTGGTTCGGTAGGCCACGGCTGGTGGGTGCGACACCGAGAGTGTTGGCGACGGGTCACCCTCCTTCCCAATGCCGGTGCCAGGAGCACCACCGCTTGAACCTGGTTTTCTGTTGTTCGTCATGGTTCCACCACGGCTCGCTTGCCGCATGTCTATCGGGATCAGGTGGTTCGGCTGCCAACGATGTCCAAAGCCTGCATCAAGGGTTCCGGTAACGTCCGATTTCGCTTCGCGGCACGTCGCAGAATTCCCCGACAGGCTTCCTCGCTCAAACAGTACCGCAACGGCACGTCGCCAGTCTCCAAGATATCCGACAACGAAGACTCTTCGGCGGCGCTGTGGGACACCCCAGTTTTCAGCGTCCAGCACTCGGTAGGCGAGACCATACCCGAGTTTAGAAAGCGCGGCGAGGATACAGTCAAAATCTGCGGTCTGATCCACTTCTTCAAAATCTCCGGGGTCGAGGCCAGCTTCTCTAATAGCTTGGCATGATTCTTCGGACGGAGTAAATGTCTCTCGATCCGTCCAACTGGAAAGGACACCGGGGACGTTTTCCCAGACGACCCACCTCGCATGTGTTGCCTTAGCAAGCTGTACGAATCGGAGGGCCAAGTTACCACGTGGGTCATCCAAGCCGCCTCTGAGGCCAGCCACGGAGAAAGCCTGACAAGGTGTTCCTCCGACCAGAAGGTCAATTGAAGCGTGTCGTCCAAGGTCGTCCTCTGTGATTTTTGTCATGTCGCCCAGGTTCGATACCGACGGATAATGGTGCTTCAACACCGCACACGGGAACTTCTCGATTTCCGAGAACCAGGCGGCCTCCCAGCCCAACGGCCGCCACGCCACGGTGGCGGCCTCGATGCCTGAACACACGCTACCGTATCTCATGCGCCCCTCAACGAACGTAACTCCTCGAACCGCTCCAAAAACGCCCATTCGACGTCGGCCATTTGCGGTGTCGCCCGACTAATCCGCTCACGCAACGCCGGCGCGTCGGGAAGCGAGGCGTACGACCGGCGCGGGTTGGACTCGAACAGATCGCGTATCTCGGCGACCAACGCCTGATCGTCCGCGCGGCGCACCTCGGCGGGCAGCGCGAACGGCTTCGCGTGCATCAACCCAAACCGTTCGGCGACACTTTCGAGAATCAACAGCTCCACCGAACCGATCGGCACCGCCCCGTCGACAAACCCGGGCCACCCCAGTTGAAACACCACAAGGTTCTTAATCGGCCGCTTCCAGTCGCCAAGATACGTCTCGGCGGCGTCATGCAGCAACCCCCAGAGCGCCATCTCGGGATCGTCAAACTGCCGCGACACCAGCAAACAATGTTCCGCGACCGTGTACGGGCGGATCGTGTGTCCGCCGAACCGACAACACCGGCTGAGGCTCCGCGCGATATCCTCGATCTCGATCTCCGCCGACAGCAACCGAAACGGGTCGACCTGTCCCACCTGACTCCCCACCCACATACAACTACTCATCCTCGCTCCTTGCTTTGATTGCCATCCGCTTCTTGTATATTTCCTCCCGATCGATGCGCAGGTTATCGGCCTCGATCCCGAGCCGCGCCTTGTTGACGCGAATGTCGACCACGACGAGCGTCGCCACCACCTCGCCCGCCTCGTCCGTGATTATCACCCGCTCGCCCTTCTTCCTTGATAATACCAACACCGTTAACTCCCTTGTTGTTAGTGTTTCCGCACCATCGCGAGAGGAAGCGGCCTCCCGCCATGGTTTCGTACAATCCATGGTTTGGTACTGATAACTTAGGCTCCCATCGGACACTGATTCCGAAGCCAAATCTCAGGCGTCGACCCTCCCGACTGCGTCTTGCTCGATGCCTTGATGATCTCCCAATCCCTATAAAGATCCCGAATCAGTGGATCGTCCCCGTATCGCACGACGACCGTGGTATGCTGAAATCGATGCAAGGCCGCTGCGAGGTCGACGTGGTCCTCTTCAGCGAATGGGTGTATGAAACGTTTCCCGGCGCCGACCCACGGGGGATCACCGTAAATACCGTTCTTCTTGCAATCCACTACTTTGGGGAGCAAGTCACGAAAGCAGACAGATTCCCATTCACATCTTTCGAACTGCTTTACCCAACGTGGCAGGTCTTCAATGACCGAACGAAGTCGACTTGCGTTATTCCCGCCACGGGTGGTGCGTCGCACACTAGCCTTTCCGCCGATGTCTCGCGTACCGCCTTTCCCTTTGCGTCCAATCCAGCACATGGCCCAAAATGCCCACGCTTGTTTCGATGTGCCGCGATACTTTTGGCTCATCCATTCACTCGCCAACGCAAGCTCCGCTGGATGCGACAACGTAGTCTGGCACCTTGCGATGAGTCTTTTCTGAGATCCCGCACCCTTCGATCCGCTGGCATGCCGGTAGAAGTTGATCGCCAATGCATGCTTATCGTTCGCGGCGATCGTCCCCGCTTTTAGGTGAGGCAACATCGCGGCCCCGCCAAGAAACGGAATCGTGACGTGAGAGCAATGGTCGAGCATAGCGCCCAACCGTTCGGCCACTTGGCTATCGCTACCAAACCACGACAACGCCGATTTCGTCCTAAATGTGCCGAGCATCTTCGTCTTTCCTTCCTTGGTTTCAGCTTTCATCGTGCGTTATCGCCAGCGGCCGACGGCACATTTCAGGCAGACACTTCATTAACTCCCCATCGCTTAGCGAGCCTGCCTGCATGCCATTCGGCAATACCATTTCCGCATGAAACGCCCACCGAGCCCCCTTCACCATGGCGGCAACACATCGCGACTTGACGTCGTGGTAAAGCATGGTTGCCGCCTGTCGAACGGCGGCTTGATTCTCGCGGGGATCATGAGCCAGCACTGGCCAGACGAGACGGAACTGATCGCCTTCAAGCTTGAAGCCAACCAACACGACTTCATTATCTTGCTGCCTAATAATTCCGCTTTCATTGACCTTCCCGCCGACTTTGTCGATTTCACGAATTGCCTTACGGAGCCACTCGTCCGGCGAAGATCGCCCGGTTTTCCAGTAGGGAAGTTTCTTGACTTCTTCGCTGGTCATTTATTCACCTTCCAAAAGCAGCGTCGCGCCGGGGCGGTTCGTGGGCCAAAACCTTCCGTGGGCCCCGGCGCGACGGGATGTTTTTCGCTTGGTTCACGGCCGGCCGCGATAGACCGGCACGACGTCGGGCCCCAGCGTCTGTTCCAGACGATTCAGCCGGTCGCGAATCGACTTTTGCGCCTGGTCAAACGCCCGTTGCACGTCGCCAGGCCGGGGCACGCAGAGTATCACCTGATCGCCGTATTCCAACACCAGACGGATGGTGACCGGCTCGCGTTCGCCCGCGACGTCGTAGACCGGGATCGACACCGATATCTCCTCGGGCAGTTCGTCGACGCCGGACGCCTGGCGATTCACCTCATGTCCCATCGTCTCTTGCCGAATCTGCTTGTCGACCTTGGTCGTTGCATTACTGAGCCAGTCTATTTTTCGGAAAGGCGTCACCACCGCATTCTCGACCCCCAGTTCGACTCGCAAGAGCCGGATCAGTTCTTTTTGCGGTAGCTCGATGCGGTTTCCGTCGAGCTCCATGATCGCCTTCATGCCGCGCGAGAGCGTTAGCCACAAGGTCACCCGATCCCGCCCGTCATCGCGGTCATTGAGCACCGCGACCACCTCGTTGTCGTCGTGCCACACGACCGCGGCGGGCCGCGAGGATTCCTCCACATCCTCGGGCCGCTCGTGCTCGGGCAGCACGTTCAAGCCCGCGGCCCGCGCGACATAATCGATCAGGGCCTCCAGTGACGTCGCCACGTGGTCTCGGGGCAGTGGGTTAATGCCCTGCGTCGTGATCTCGCCGTTGACGACGACCATCCTGCTTCGCCCGTCGGCGCTGTTGGTGATATGCGGCTCTTCCGCCAGCACGGCCTTGTCCTGAATGGCCTTAATCGCTTCAGCGGTCATACTCATGTTTTGGATTCCTTTCGAGAGAGGTTTTTGGTAAAGGTTCGTGTTATTCGTCGTTGTCGATGGTCATTTGATGCGGATTGTCCGGCGACATATCGTTAAAGGTCAGTTGACCCTGGGCGTTGGTCGCGAACGGCCGCATCGCGGTCTTCCGTGCCGGGTAGGAAATCTTGATTTTGAACTGCGCGTCGACGTCGATGTAGCCACCGGCGGTCTCGTCCATCCCTTCTGGATTTTTGGGGATAATGACCACTTCGAGCGTCAGCTTTCGCGGTGATTTGTCGTGGGGCCGATCACGGCAATCGCGCACGAGCGCGGCCAGATCCTTGTCATACGCAACCACGACCGTCCCGCCTTCAAATTTTCCGATGTTCTCAAATGTCAGTTTGTGCCGTGCCATGAGTCGCTTTCCTTTCGTTTACGTTTCCAAGTCCTCGATCACGTCTTGGAGGACTTTAATCAATTGGGGCTTCCAGTCCGGCGGCCATTGCCCCAGGTCGGACGTTAGTTGTTTTTGGAATCGGGCCAAGCCAACCGCGTCATGGGTTATCGGCACCGGACAATCGACGAACTCCGGCTCGATCTGCTGTTCTTCCTCGACGAGCCCCCGGCCACGACAGGTCAAGCAGACGGTGGTCTGCTCATCGAAGGTGGTGCCGCCGCAGTATTCGCAGGCGACCACGCAGCCACACTTCGCGCAACACGAACCGCGACCGCTGGAACCGACCGGTTCCATCTCGCCGCATCCACACTCGGGACACACCAGCGACGCCGGCACCACCTCGCGAGGCGTCTCATCGATGACACGGGCGGGGACCTCGTTGGGTTCCTCGGCCTCTTTGGGCGCCTCGTTTGGCACGTCTTCCGTCTCGGCCGGCTTCTGCTTGGTGGGACGCTTCTTGCCGTCGACGCCGGTTCGCGCCGGCAACTGGTCAATCTGACCAGTTCGCTCCAGCTCCTCGCGCTGCTTCGCCACGGTGTTTTTGCTCACGCCCACGTGGTCGGCCACTTTCTTGTCCGACCACCCGACCATCTCGGAATCCAGCAGGGCCATCCGGATCGCCTTTTGTTTGTCTTTGGTGGTTCGCTGAAGGCCGTGCGCCCGGTTCTCGGCCACGGCGATCATCATGGCCAAGTGGGCGTCGCCTTCGTAGACAAGTGCCTCGATCGTCTCCTTCCCAGCCAACGCGATCGCCACGACCCGGTGGAAGCCGCCGGCCAGTTTATAACGCTTGGTCGCTTGGTCATGGACCACCGTGATCGGCTCCATGTTGTCGCCGCGACGATACACCTCGGCGTATTCCTCGACGAGTGATCGCGACGCCGCGTTCTCGCGCGGCTGAAATCGCTGGTTCACATCGATCAGCGATAGCTTGATCGTTTCGGTCGTCGGCTCGGGAAGGTTCATGCCTCTTGCTCCTCTTGCTCGTCGGTCTTGGCCTTCCAGCCCGTCGGGATCTTGACCTTGGCCAGCAACGTCCCGAAGTTCTGATAGGTTTTTTTTTGCACGTGCTCATCCATCACGGTGTGAAAATAGGCGAACTTGTTTCCAATTGGGCCAGTGTGGTGTCGGATGGCCTCGATTGCCTCCTCGATAGTATTTCGGGGAATCCTTCCCGACCCGACGAGATAGGCCACCTTGTCCGCGATAGAGCGGTTCTTACCCTCGAGCGTCTTCAAGCCGAAGACCTTGCTGATCTGCCGCCGGCTGAAGTGTCTGTGATATAGCGCAAGGGTTGTGCTTTCTTCTTCTTCCGTCCAAGAACTTAAATGGTCGTCCCCTTTATCTTCTCTCCTCTCCTCTACTCTTATCTCCTCTCCTCTCCTCTCCTCTAGTGCGCTTTGAGCGTGACGCGTGTCACGCTCCCCTGTGACGGCCGTCACGTCACTTGGTGACGTTGTTTTGGTGGGGGATTTGCCTGCCTTACGCTGCGTCTCTTGCCGCTTCTGACCCATGGCTCGCTTCTTGGCCGACTTGCTCATATGTTTGTCGAACTCCGGGAACTCCAACAGGTTAGGCTTGATAATCATCCACGGGTCCTGCGGTGCATCGGCTACTATTTTCGTCCATTCCGGCACCCCAAGATGCCGATCGAGAAAGGCCGGCGTGTACCCGGCCAGCACGCCGTCGGTCGTCTGTTCGTCCGCGATCGACCACATTCGGACGCACGCGCCGACGGCCAATGAGGTGATGGTTTCGGGAGGCAGCAAGGGTAATAGACACCGCATTACTTCTCCGGCCGGCAACTGCGTGACAAGGTCCACGATCTGACGTGACAACTCCACGCATGCAGGCGTGACCTCCGTCACGGTCGACCGTGACAACTGGAGCACCGCATGTACGACCGTTGGGTCGTCGGCCAATTCGGTCCTTACCTTAATCCACGGCATCACGTCACTCCGTTGACTACACTATTGATCGAAAACCTCACCGCACGATTAGATGGGTCCGCGCCGCGCAATTTTCCTCTTCGTCAAGTTTCTCTTCGATCTGCCGTAGCGGCGTTCCTGCTCGCATCTCGTCGAGGACGCGAGTCACCTTGCCTCGCATCGCCTTGCGATCTTTCCGTTCTTTTTGGGTCAAATTGATTACTGACATCGCATTATTCCTTGGTTGGCGGGTCAATTACTCCGCGTCGCCTCCGCGGTCAGCGTCCGGATCACCGAGACGACGTCTACCGCGTCGTTCAACATCGCATGCGTCGCGACGGCCAGCTCCTCGGCGTCGGTCCCCGCCCAGACGTGGGCGATGATCCGAGCCGCGTTGAGTTGCGAGACCAGGCACGACATCCCGTCGGGCAAGGTCGCCTTGGGATAAATCGCCTGATACCGGTCGACCGCGCAGACCGCCTCGTCCAGCCGCTCGACCGCCAGCCGTAAGAGAGTATCTCGGGCCTCGCGTTTCTCGGCGGCCTTGGCCTTGATCTCGTTCTTATACTTGGCCTTCTGATTGGCCCGCGCTTTAGCCGGCGAACCGTCTGAAAAGACGATTGGCCGTCTGAGCCCACCTCGAACGTGACTTGCCTTGCCGACGGCCCTGGATAACTCTCGCTGTAGTTCCCGACGGGCCCGCGCCGCCGCGATAATCACGGCCACCATGATGAGCGCCAAGAGCACCTCGAAGGCGACGATGGCGGCCAGGTAGGTATCCATGGGCTCCCTCCGTGGTGGTTGGCTCCGTGGCTGATGAAAAAAGTGGCGGGGGCCGGACTCGAACCGGCGATCTCGTGATAATGAGTCACGCGAGTTACCAACTACTCTACCCCGCGATATCGGCTTCACGTTCCAACACTGCCAACACCTCGTCGGTGCCAATGCAGATGTAGTCGCACATCTTGACCATCAGTTCCGGCTCACCTTTCGCCAGCATGAGGATCGTCCGCTTACCGACGCCGGCAGCCCAGCCGAGCTCGAGTGAGGCGTTCACGCCAAACGGCTGAACGGCAATAACGGCATCACACCACCGCAACGCGTCCATATCCAGTCGGAAACCATCCAACGCTACTTGGTCGCCGAGGCACGACCGGTACTTTTCGGGCGTCCACCGTTCCCAATCCGGGTCCAGATCAGACCAATGAAAACCATGGTTACCAGGCTTGGGATTGCGAAAATCATAGACCTCGTATCCCTGCCTTTTTAAGGCAGAGACAACATGCGGCTGAATTTCATTCCGCCACGACGACGCAACATAGATATTCATGATTCTTGTCTTTCCATAACAAAATGGTCTCTTCAAAACCCCGGCAAGCGCGGCCACCGCTACCGCAACCGCGCCGCCGGGCCATCCATCCATCTGCACGCCTCCGCGTGCTTCCATCATTCGCCGTGATGTCGCCGTTCTCCCTTGACGACCGACGCGACGAGCCCTCCTTTGATTGTGAATTGAGCCGCCGCCGATGCCTGGCCGCTTGGGCAGGAGCGACCAGAATGCAAGGTCGGCGGCGGCTCGCTACTGACTGGAAAAGACGAAGTCGGACGGTTCGACTCCGGCCGGCCATTGCGATATCTCGTAGTAGCTGATCGGGAACGCGCGCACGACCGTCCTCTTACGCATGCACACGACCATCTTCCTACGCGCGCGCACGACCGGCCTCTTACACGCGGGACACGTGTTGGGTATGTTCATGCCGCCGCGTCGCAGTTGCACGGCGAACCACTCGCCACACGTACAGCCATAAAGGACGCTGTCTTCCGAGATGCGGCGACCGATCGGGTATTTCGAACTCATCTCACTCGCCATGGTTTCCTCCCAAAGGCATGGCGGGCCGGCGGAACATCTCTGCCATGAGTTCGCCCCAAGGTGGAACGGAAAACGCCCCACCGACCCGCCGAGTGGTTTGGTGGTCTACGGCTCAATTAAAGTGTTCGCCTGGCGCTTTTTCCACTCCACCTTCCCCTTTGCGTGGCGCTCACACGCTTTGACCGCGTCCTCGCGCACTGCGACATACCCAACAGCCAGGTCAACGGTAATGCCGCCCTGAAGTACGAGCCGTCGGATCGCTGCTTGCCGCTTCTCGGGTATCCAGTCCAGGGTGTCCAGCGGGAACCGACCGATCGCGCTGACCAGTTGATTTAGTGATTCCTTGGTAGCTGCCAGTTCTTCGAGGGTTGGTTCGGTTGATGTTTCGTCGAGGCTCATCGCATGACCTTTCGTCGTTGTCGCGTTACGTGGCGGCCGGCGTAGCCTGCTCGTCGCCCCCTTGACTCGCCACCCACTCCACAAGGTCGCATTCGCGATAGCGGATAGAGCCACCAACCAAAATGGACCGCAGGCTTCCGCGTGGCGTGGTTAGGCTGTACAGCGTCCGGCCGGCCTCTTTGGGGTCGAGTCTCCCTCGCCGGTCGAGATCGACCTAGCGGTGGCGCGGCAGCGCTAACTAAAACAGGAGGAGTTGGGGGTCGGGCATGGCGGGTTGAGGGACATTTTCCATGGCGTCGGCCATGATGTCGGGGTGGACGTAGTGCTTGTCGGTCGTGGCCAGGGCGGCGTGGCCGAGTTGGCGCTGGGCCGCGATCGGGTTCTTGCGTGCCATGCTGGTGGCCAGCGCTTTGCGTAGGCCATGGAAGCCGAACCGTCGATGTTCGGGCAGTCCAGCGAAGCGCAGCAGTTGTTCTCGGTGTCGATGCAGGCTGCGCACTTCGAGGTTCCACGGGAAGATGGTCAGTCGGATGCCGTCGATCGAGTCGAGCGCATCGCGTGCCGGCTTGTTGAGCCAGAACCGTTGCCCTTTTTTGCCGCCCTTGAGGCATTCGGCCGGCACGACGAGCCACTTGTCTTGCCGCATGGTCCACTTCAACTGCAAGACGGTGCCGATCCGCAGCCCCGTGTTGTAGGTGAATAGGACCAGGGCGCGCCACCAGGCTTCGGGCGTGATGCCCGCCAGGCGTGGTTGCGTCGCATGTTCGCAGGCGCCGAGCCACTTGGTGATTTCGTCGAGCGTGAAGCTGTCTTCGGGCGGCTTTTCGCGTTCGTCCGGCCGCGCGATATAGGGCGGCCGCTCGACGAGCCCCTTGGCGAGCCGATGTTTTCGGTCGGGCGGACCGGCCAGGTCGATGACCCGCTGTACATGGCGGCAGTGTTTTCGGACCGTGTTCGGCGAGATGATCGGCGACTTCATCCCGGGCAGTTTCCCCAGTCCGGCGACGAACTCGGCACACGTGTACTCGTCGATCTCGGCCAGCGGCGGATCGCCGGTAAACGCACACCAGTAGGCGAGCGATTCCTGGTAGCAGGCGATCGTGGTCGGCGACGCCCCGCTGGCGACCAGCCCGATCGGTTCGACGTAGGCGACAAAAAAGGCCGAGAGCGTCATCCACCCTGTTGTTACCCTGCAAATCCCCTTGGCCGACTCCTCGGCGGCCCTCAACTCGGCGGCCCTCAACTCGGCGGCCCTCAACTCGTCGTCGGGCAACCAGATCCGCAACTTCGGCGCGTGACGCGATCCGGCGGCATCTTCGGGAGCAGACATTACGAAACTCCTGGCCCGGTCGCTCCGATCGCCCAAGACACGCGCGATCGGCTTCCATGCCGGCGACTATTTCAACTATAGCTTTTTCGCCCGACACGAGCGGCGTCCGAAGGCCGTCGATCGAGAGAACGGCCCCCAAACGACCGCGACGCGGTCGGGTAAAGACACCTATTCCGATTCTCCCACCGCCTCGTCGGCCGACCGCCTCGTCGGCGACTAGATCGGCGAAGCGATCGACAAATATTTCGACGAGTCTTTCGACCAGGTCGCACGGCAATAGGGCGGCTATCCGTAGCAAGGTACGCACCTCAAGCGCGGGCCAACGGCCGAGTTTTTTGGTAATGCAGGCTGGTGCAAAACAAAAAACTCAGCCGGGGCCTTAAGCGCCGGAAAAAGGACTCTGGTTGGGCCGGCGTAACTATTCTGAGGTAGCCGGCTTCGTTCCCTGGGCCGCGGCCGCCAGAGGCCTGAAGAAGAATCCGCAACAAAAACACGCCCTTCCGGGTCGCGCGGATGTGTTCAGGCAATCAGCAGATTGAGGCTCAGAAATTTACACAAACAAATAGGATGCTCGTGAATCTACCAACCCGACCGGATCTGTCAAGGCCGATCCATCGATTCGGGAAAAGTTTTTTGAGGAGGGATGAGGGGCGAGGGGCGAGTCTCGATCGCCACCCTAGCCCCTTTCCACGCATTGGCACTCAGACCACCGCCATGCTATGATGACCGATAGGATCTCTTGTAGCGTGATTCCAGCAAGGGAGCAAAGCGATGGCCGCGGAGACGATGAAGCTCGGCGAGGCGCTCTACCGGTGGCTCGGCGTCCCACCGGCGGAACAGCCGCCGGACCACTATCGGCTGTTAGGGCTGACACGCTTCGAGGCGGATCCCACGGTGATCGGCGCCGCGGCCGGCACTCTAAAGCCGGCATGCCCGTCTTCGCCGCCGGCACGCTAAACAGAGGACGAAGGTTCCGAGGGTGACCAGCGAGCCTGGTTCAGGAATCGGGGTGCCTCCAAATTCGACATAGAATCCCGTGGATGTGTAGGGGGCACCCGGGATGTCGTTCCACTCGCCGCCAGCGCGCGTGCCAAACACCAGGTAATCTTCGCCCGCGTAGGGGAAACCATAAACCGTGTTGTCGTAGTCGTTCGGTTCGTTTCCACCCCAGTCCGTGTAGATGAGTGTCTGCCTGTTGGGATCGGGGTACGCTCCACGGAAGAATAGTTGACCCGCCTCGGGCCCGGCAGTCCAGCGCCACTCTCCTTCCACCTGGGCGTCGCTTCCACCGAGGAATCCGACTTGAAAGAAGTTGTCGATGAGAAACGTGTTTTCCACCTCGGAGGTAATGGTGGCCAAGTAGCCATCCATCCCGTCATGAACCATGGAACTCGCCGTATCCAAGGCAACGACCCACACGGTCACCTCTGGCACATGCTCATACCAGTGCCCGTTCCCACCGTCCTCGACGCGCCATTGGATGGGCTCGGCCGACACTTCATCCAACCCCACGCAAATCAGCGTCATCACTGCCGTCATTCCAAGTATCAACCGTTTCATGCTTCTTCCCCCAGTTGCATACCCTTAGCCGCTCACGGTCTTGGCCATGCCTGGATACACCCCAACCGGCACAGGCCTGAGCTTAGCCGGTTCTATAGGCGATTGCAAGCAAATTCCACGCCAAAGTCTCGTCGCTCTAAACAACGGCGGCAAGGGAGGTGTCCTATGGGCTGCGTAAATGGGCCACGCGCCCGAAGGCGTTCTGCTATGATGTGACCGCTTCAAAAACCCCTTCGTACCTCGCGATGCGAAGCACCTCCCTTGCCGTGTTTCGCAAATGTCATCGGACGACAGGTCCGATGTCATATCTTTTGCCATCCGGTTTCCCCTACCTTGTAGCCGTCAAGTACCCCCTAGGGGAGTCGAACCCCTGTCTTCGGACTGAGAAACCCCTGTGATCGAGTGGGGTATTCTGGAAAACACGCGATCGGACGATTGTCAGCGTACTGGGTGTTATGCTGGAGGCACTGCCTTTGATGCCACCGGGAATGCACAAATGGAGAGAGAGGCAAACCAGTGGTGCGCCGAGCTAGACCGATTGAAGCTCCAGGCGAAGAACCGCGGTACGCGGAAATCGCGACTTGCCGCGAGAGGCCGCATCGATGGGGCGCAACGCGCGACGATTGACTGACCGCCGGGCGTGAAACAACGGTTGTCCAACGGTTGTCCAACGGCAAAAGATGGCCCGTCGCTGGGTTGGGTTTGCGTTCGGCGTGCTTATACAATAGCCGCATGCCTGAGCATACAAAGGATGTTTTGCCGGCGATCACCACGGTCGTGGCGCTCGATAACCACACCGAACGCCAGTTACGTGGGGTCTGGCCGACCTGGCGCCTGCACAAGCGGGAACTGCTCGCTAGGCCCATGATCGCGCTTTGCGACTATGCGATCGGAGACGATCGGGTTTGGCGGCACCGACTGAAGTGGCTCGACCACCCTAACCTCCATCTCTTCAGTTGGGATTGGTGGATCGATGGGCGGCGCGTCGATGGGCGTTCTACGCGCGGCTACAAACAGCCGGCCACGGTCCCGGACGGCATGACGCAACGCGAGCGGATGTTGACCGCCTTCGTCCACCTGGCGCCGCAGGTCGTTGAGACCCCCTATTGGTGTAAGATCGATACCGACGTCGTCGCGACGAACTCTGAGCCGTGGATCGATCCGGCGTGGTTTGCGTCACAGCCGGCGCTGATCGCCAGCCCCTGGGGCTACACCAAACCGGCGCATTGGCCGGGGACGCTCGACCGCTGGGGCGACGGCATCGAGGACTTGCGGCGACATCCGGGCCTCGGATTGCCCGAGCCGAAGCCCGACCAGCAGACGATCCGGCACAAGCGGATCGCGTCGTGGGTATGCCTCGTCAACACCATCTGGAGCCGCTACGCGTCCTCGTTGTCGCCAGGCCGGCTGCCGGTCCCCTCACAAGACACCTACCACCACTACGTGGCGACCCGACTGGGTAGTGGGATCGTCACGGCAAGGATGAGTCGTCGCGGCTGGCGGACCGTCTCGAGCGATCGCCGCCGGGCCCGTTTGGTGGAAGAGGTCCTCGCGGCCGCCCGAGGGATCGGCAAACCAGAGGAGGAGTGTTGTGGCTAGAGTACCGAGCCAATACACGCGCAACTGGACCCGCAAACTGGCCAAGAATTGGGAGGCCCACGTTGCGGTGCTCGAAGATTTTCATCCCACCTCGGTGCTGGAACTCGGCGTGTGGGAGGGCCGTTCGTCGCAATATTTCCTGGACCACGTGCTCCCGGAGTCCGGGTGCTGGGTAGGCATCGATCCGTGGGAGATCGGCGCGCTCAATCCGCGACGGTTCCCGCGCAATGAGGAGGGCGAGGCGCGTGTCCTAGCCATCGAACAGCGGGCCTACTATAACCTGGCCAAGTACGGCGCACGGGCGACGATCATCAAAGATCGCTCGTGCGACGCGCTGCGGTTGCGGTCGCATCCAGCGCTCCAGGTCAACAACTTCGACGTGGCCTATATCGACGGCGTCCATCACTCGCTGGAGATCCTGATCGACGCCGCGCTGGTCTGGCCGCTGGTCCGCGTCGGTGGCGTGATCGTCTTCGACGATTACAAAATGATGCGCGGGCACTGCCAGGAGGACGTACGCCGCGGTGTCGACGCGTTCCTTGCCGCGGCCGAGGGGAAATTCGAGCTACTGTTCAAAAACAATCAGGTCGGCCTGCGTAAGACGGCCGACATCACCCACGAGTCACGTCATGACGACCGTCAACACGCCCTACGATAACCTCGATAAGCATCTGTCGCCGTTGGCCGGCTCGCGGCCGGAACTGCAACTGCTGGAGATCAACCCGCGCGGCCCCAGCCGGGCCTTGTGGTTCCTGGAACACGTCCTACCACTGATCGGCGACCGATACATCTCGGTCGGAGAAGTCGATGAACGATTCCGCCGGGCGTTGGCCCCGCTGGCCGAAAAGGTGGTCGTGCTAGACGGTCCGCTCACATTGGCGGGAGGCCACAGCGCACCGCGTCTCGATCTGGTTGGCCACGCGGGGATCATCGACGTGATCTACCTCAACCGGTGTCGCAACAATGACGTTCTGCAATCTCTGATCGAGGGCGCGTGGAACGCGCTGCGTCCCGGCGGCGTGCTGGTCGTCGAGGAATACCGCGCATACCGGCGGCGATACCAGTACATCGGGCCGCTGGTCGATCGGTTCCTTGGCACGCACGGAAACGAGGTGATCTTCGAGACCGCCGAGAAGGGAGTTAGAAAACTATCGTGAGCGACAAGACGTTCAAGCCCGATCCCCACGAGGAATACCACCAGGGCGAAGAGGTCGACCGGCAACACCGCCAAGCGCTAGACGAAGCCACGCCCCAAACCAGTGTAAGCGACGAGACGCGCGGCGTGGTCTATTTGTTTTGTGGGATGAGGTTCGCCGCCAGGATGCTGGTCGCCTGGCAGACCCTACGAGATCATTACGACGGCCCGGTCACGGTCATGGTCTGCGGCGACGGGTGCCAGGCGCTCACGGAGCGGGTGGCCGAGACCTTACGCTTGGACGTGCAGCCGATCACCATGTGCAAGACGCGCCGGCGGTCAGCATATTTGACCAAGACGATGATCCCCGCGTGGACACCCTACGATCGGACCGTCTTCATCGACGGCGACACGGTCGTGGTGCAGCCGTTCGAGGAGTTGTTCGACGATACGCACGACCTGACGATCACGTCGTTTTCGACCTGGCACACGCAAGGCCGGCGGATGCGGGGCCGCTGCCATTGGTTCGATAAGCTCAAGTCGAAGGAAGTCGACGCGATGGTCGCCCGCGCGATTGCGACATCCTACCCGGCGATCAATACGGGCGTCTTCGCGTTTCGTAAGGGGTTCGAGCGGCTCGACGAGTGGCACGAGCTGACGACGATGGGTGCGGGGATCATGATGACCGACGAGATCGCGATGCAGCTCTTGTATCCGTCGTTCGGCGACGAAGTGGTCCGCGTCGTCGACGACCGCTTCAATTGTTCGCCGATCTATGGGGCCAATAAAGACCATCCCCATATTTGGCATTTCCACGGCAACAAACACCTGCGTCGCGACGCCTACCAAGAGATCTGGGCCCCGGCCTTCGATCGCGCGCGCCAGGACAACCTCGGCGGGCTGGCCGATTGGGCCGGCACCCACGACAGGTCGATCGCCGATTATCTCGTCGAGGCGGGCTGAACCATGGTCGTCCCGATAACCGACAACCAGGTCATCGCGGCCGTCAACGCGTCCGCCGGCAATCGAGCCCAGGCGGCCCGCGTGCTTAAGGTGAACGCCAACGTGATCTATTACCGGGTCGCGCGGATCAATAACCAGCGGCCGGGGACGATCGCGGCGGGTATCGTCGGCGTGAGGACGGGAGCGAAGAGGTCGAGCACGCCGGCGGTGGAACCGGTGGACGAGGCCGCGCTTTGGGCGCGGCTGGTCGCCGACCGCGACGACAAAGTGACGCGCAACGCGCTCTGGGAACATTTCCTGCCGCTGGCCAGGCGGCTCTACCGTCACCGGCTCAGCCTAGTTCCGTCACACGTGGATCGGCATGTCCTGCTCTCGGCCGCTCAGCTTGGGCTCTACCAGGCAATTGAGGGTTTCGATCCGGCCCGCGGTTATAGGTTCGCGTCGTTCGCGTCGCGGCGGATCGTCGGCGCGATGCAGGACGCGCTGCGCAACGAGAGCGATTATGCCAGCCGCCTATTGCGCGGGGCGATCAACCGGCGGGTGCAGATCGAGGATCGATTGGCGCAGGAGCTAGGCCGGCGGCCGACGACCGAGGAGGTCGAACAGATGCTTGCCGGCGACTTGCCCGAGCGGATGCGTTTCTCGGACACCACGAAGTTGCCGCCGATAAGTATCGATCGGCCGCGTTATGGTAATGACGATGACGACGCGATCGCGCTTAAGGACGTCCTCGTCGCCGAGCGTGATCAATCGCACGAGGAACGCTTCGCCTCGTTTCTCGCTCTCACCCGCGGCTTGCCCTCCCAACAGCGCAGCGTGGTCTATCTCTACCAAATCGTCGGCTTGACCATGAAGCAGTCCGGCGAGATACTCGGCCTCAGCGAATCGCGGGTCTCGCAGGTCCATACCTACGCGATGGACGACATGCGCCGCCGCCAGGAGGAGAAACAACCGGCGGACGCCTCTTGACAGGGGCCATTGGCGGTGTTATTAGTGATTCCCAGTGGCCACTCACCACGAGATAAGGGGGATCGCGACGATGACAGGACCCACTACGTCGACAACCGCAACCGACCTGGAGCGTGAGCGACGACGCCGACAGCGATGGGCTGCGGGGGGTCTGGTGGAGCGCGAGCGACTCCGGCGGCGGCGATGGGTTGCGGGGGTTCTGATCTTGGATGCCCTGCTGTTGGTTGTGGTCGGCTGGATGATTCTCTCTGGTGGCGGGCAGGCCGCTGGTGAGTCCGAGAAACCAGACGTCGTAAAGCCAGACGTCGTAAAGATAGACCACGGTGCGTTGTTCGGCGGCAGCGGCTCCTCCGTCTGGAACGTCCCCGGGGCCGAGGAACTCACGGCCGACCAGCGAAGCGTGTGCGAGACGTACCTCGATCACTACCTGGGCGAAGGGGAGTGGTCGATTCTTGAGATCGGCGGACCGGTGACGCGAGATGGGCGGCCGTTCACAAACAGCCTGAGGCCGATCCGCGAGCCCGATCGCGTGCGCGAGGTCTGCTTAAAGCTCGATCCCGTTCATGCGGCAATCATCACCTTCGGCGACAAGACGGGCGAGTTCGTCGACGGGGTGAATGATTTCAGGGTGGTATATCCGGCGCTTCTGCTGAAACTCTGGAACATGGAAGGCCCCGCCGAGTTGCGACACGGCAAGAGTGGCCCCGCTTCCTAGTCTTTTCCCTCCTTTCCCTGTCAAGTTTCCCGCTCCGTCTAGCCGATGTGGTATATTATTTAGCAATATTGCCATTTTCTATATTGACGCGTCGGGCGGGATCTGCTAAGTTGCTCGTATTGGCCGCAACGGCGGCCTTTTGTTTCGATCGGGAATATTGCTAGGTCCTATACCATAAGGAAAAGGAGTACCAAAATGATCTACGAGAAAAACATTCAACCGCCGGTACGGATGGTCAATGGAGAGCCCTGGAAGCTGGAGGATCTGAATGAGTATCACGCCGACATCGAGCCGGGTGTGTCGATTCGGCTCCACGGCGTCCGTCGCGCTTGTAAGGGTTGGCGCGAGTTCGACGAGACGTTTCGCGTGGGGGATTGGTTGCAGACGCATATTGAGGGCGATGTTTTCGAGGCCCGGATCACCTCGATCGGGGCCAAGACGGTCAGCCTCGACGGCGGCATGCGACTCGGCGGCCGCTATGCCAAACGGTGGAACTTGTGGCGATTCTGCAATCGGGTATGCTCCTGGATGGCCCTGCCCGATCAAGCCGTGGAGGTATGAGATGCGGTTGAAGTTTACCAACAGCCATAACGGCCTTACCTTCGGTGCCGCTGCTTGTTCGGCCGAGCGGGAGGTCTGTGCTGATACGGTCACCGTGTTCGACGAAGACCTGCCCGACGGTATGCGCATACTCGAACGGCGATCTAGCGTCTACGGCACCGACGGCGTGGAATTCTGCGGCACGCCCTCGTTGCATTTATCGGATCCCCAACTACTGCGCGATATCGCGGCGTGGCTCGGGGTGACGGCAGACGAGATCGAAAGAGGGTCATTCCATGACGAATCGCGAAATAGATGAACGGATCGCTCTGGAACTGTTTGGGTGGCGATGGGTATCGTGGATTGACATTCCAATTAAAAGGACGCCCGGATACCCGAAAGTATGTCGTGTTCGTCAATTGCTCCCTCCCAAAGCGCTTGCAGATAAACGCTGGAAGGAGCACTGGGCGCAGCCAGCCGGGCGTGACGCTGACGGTAGCGAACCCTTGGCGTATTGTTACTGCTCTAGTAGTGGCCCGGAGTTCGTGCCGGACTTCCTAGGCGAAGACGACGTAAAGGTGCTTATTCAGGT